>Ga0073907_1000362_pt1 | contig 70595 bp, 53 predicted proteins | sample GluameincwithD2O_FD_65483 | JGI IMG/M metagenome (GOLD analysis project Ga0073907, IMG submission 65483) | Mouse cecum microbial communities from Vienna, Austria - Glucosamine amended microcosms incubated with D2O | ecosystem: Host-associated > Mammals > Digestive system > Large intestine >... | reverse complement strand
GCCAAGAAGGTACGCCTTCTTGGCGGCGAACTTCTCCTGGGCGAAGTTCGCCAGGACGGTGCCCTGGAAGGGGTCCAGGAAGCAGATGCGGAAATAGTAGTCGTTGCCCGCGGTGACGCCGGGGTTCGTGCAGGTGACGCCGATGGCGGCCAGACCCGCCTCGCCGAAGATGGGGCCGCCGGCAATGGCGGAGCTGGAGCCGTAGGTACCCAGCACCAGGCTCACGTCCTGACTCACCAGCTGAGACGCGGCGGTGGGAGCCTTGGAGGCGTCGGAGGCGTTGTCGGCGTAGACCAGCTCGACGTTGTAGGTCTCGCCGCCGATCACCACCGTCGGGGTCTCCTTGTTGCCGTACTGCATGCCCAGCATCTCCTGCTTGCCGCCGGCGCCGGAGTCGCCGGTGGCGGGCTCGAACACGCCGATGCGGACGACCTTATCGCCGCCGGACGCGCCGCCGGAGGGCTGGGCGTCACCGGAGCCGCCGCTGCCGGAGCCGCCGGACCCGCCGCTGCCGCCGCAGGCGGCCAGGCTCAGGACCATGGCGAGGGTCAAAAGCATCGCAAAACATTTCTTCATTCTTTTCATCCTCCTGTCAGATGGGACCTTCCGTCCCTAGTATGCCGACTATTTTACGTTCTTTTCTCTGATTTTGCAAGTTAAATTCTACACAGAAAGATTCCTTCAATTTTAATGCGGCAACGCGGCGCGTTTTCAAAAGGGCGTCCTTTTGTCCTCCAGATAAGGACATTCCGGGGAACCCGGAAATTTCTGCCTGATCCCTGTTCGCCGCCGGCGGACAGTCGTTTTCGTGATTTTGCTGAACGCCCAGTCCGCACAAAACGGGATTTTTCACTCTTCCGGGGCGGGCGCGGAGGCTGGGAGAGAAAATTTTCCAGAGAATTTTTCGCCTCCGGCCTCTGGTTTTTGTTGCATTATCGGGGAACGATTGCTATAATGAACACAATACTCCGCTCCGCTCCAGCTTTTTCGCCGCCCACTCTCCATCGGAACGGCGGTTTTTCCACCCCCCCTTGCGAGGCGCGAAATCGGACGCGGGGCCAGACAACCGCGCCAGCGGTCATGTAAAAACAAAATGGGAGGATACATAGCTATGCAAAAAAGCATCAAAAGAACCGTGTGGATCCGCACGGTGGCGGCCCTGGCCTCCGTGCTGCTGTTCAGCTTTGTGACCACAGCCAACATCCTGCGCATCCAAAGCGTTCAGAATGCCAACACCCAGGCGGCGTCCCTGCTCCAGCGGGCCCAGGCGGCGGAAACCGCCCACTACCGCTGGGCCAGCAACCTCAGCAACGCCCTCTATGCCGGAAGCGAGTTCACCGGCAGCATTGACCCCACCTCCTGCACCCTGGGCCAGTGGCTCTACGGCGACCCGGAGACGGACGATCCCACTGTCCTGGCTCTCCGCAGCCAGATGGAGCCCCTCCACAAGGAGATTCACGAGTCCGCCACCTACGTGCTGGACCTGCTGAAAACCAGTCCCTCCCAGGCCCAGGACTATTATCAAAAGACCATTCTGACCAACATCAGCACCCTGGTGGGCCATCTGGACGAGGTGGTGACGAATCAGACCGCCGTCAATAACGACGGTCTCACCCGCATGCACACCATGATACTCCAGATGCAGCTGGTGTGCTTCCTCTGCCTGGTGCTGGCTCTGATCTGCCTGATCAGCCTGGTCACCTTCGTCGGCAAGCATGTGGTGAAGCCCATCCTCCTCATCACCAGCCACGCCCGTCCCCTTCAGGAAGGCCGCCTGGACCTGAAGATGGATTACCACTCCGAAAACGAGCTGGGCGAGCTGGCCCAGACTCTGGAGGGCTCCATGAAACTCATCCGCGGTTATGTGGAGGATATCAACCACATCATGGCGCAGCTGTCCCAGGGCAATTTTGACGTCGCCACCTCCACGCCCTATATCGGCGACTTCCAGTCCATCGAGACCTCCCTTGCCAGCTTCACCGCCACCATCTCCGACACCCTGGGCAGCATCGTCCAGACCCAGGGCCGGGTCTCCAGCAACGCCGGCCAGCTCTCCAGCGGCGCGCAGGCCCTGGCCCAGGGCGCCACGGAGCAGGCCAGCGCCGTGGAGGAGCTTTACGCCACGCTGGACGACCTCTCCAAGGGCGCGGAACAGAATGTCCAGTCCGCCTCCGCCGCCCTGGAAAACGCCCGCCTCACCGGCGAGCAGGTCACCATCAGCAGCAAGCAGATGGAGCAGATGGTGGCCGCCATGACGGACATCACCAACTCCTCCCAGCAGATCGGGCGGATCATCGCCACCATTGAGGACATCGCCTTCCAGACCAATATCCTGGCTTTGAACGCCGCCGTGGAGGCCGCCCGGGCGGGCAGCGCCGGCAAGGGCTTCGCCGTAGTGGCGGACGAGGTGCGCTCCCTCGCCACCCGGTCCGACGAGGCCGCTAAAGCCACCAAGGACCTGATTGACAACTCCGTCCAAGCCACGGAGCAGGGCAGCCGCATTGTGGGCGAGGTCTCCGCGTCTTTGAAAAAGACCCTGGATCTTGTGATGCAGTCCAACACCACCATCAGCGCCATCGCCGAGGCCGTCCAGGGCGAGGCCGCCTCCATCGCCCAGGTGACCGAGGGCATCGGCCAGATTTCCGCCGTGGTTCAGACCAACTCCGCCAGCAGCGAGGAGTCCGCCGCCGTCAGCTCGGAGCTCTTCGAGGAGGTCCACAAGCTGGAGGATGAGACCAAGAAGTTCCGCCTCAAGCGGGGCGGCGCGGGCCACTCCTATATGGGCTGACGCAAGCGCCATGCAAATGCAAAAGGGCCGCCCGGACGGAACTGTCCAGGCGGCCCTTTCCTTTACTCCATCAGTCCTGCCCGCCGCATCTGCGCTGTTTTGGACTGGAGCCGGGCGAAGGAGGTCACGCTGCCGTCCTCTTCCAGCAGGACTTTGGCCTCCGGAGACAGGGTCTGGAAAAATTCGTAAGCCGAGGGGTCCTGATCCAGCAGGTCCTCCAGGCTCAGGTATTCCGCGCCGTACATCCAAATCACCTCCGGGCTTAGTTTGCCCGGATTTCAAGGGAGCTTATGATGGAATTTCGAACAATTTCTGACAACAAGCGGACCTTCCTCCCCCTGCTCCTCCTGGGGGATGAGCAGGAGGACATGATTGACCGCTATCTGGACCGGGGAACGCTGTGTGCCCTTTATGACGGCGGCGCTCTGCGGTGCGTCTGCGTGGTGACGGAGGAGGGCGGCGGGGATTTTGAGATCAAAAATCTGGCCGTGGCTCCGGAGAGCCAGCGGCGAGGTTACGGACGGACCATGGTGGAGTTTGTGGTCCAGACCTGCCGGGGCCGGGGAACGCGGCTGCTGGTTGGCACCGGGGACAGCCCGCTGACGGCGCCGTTTTACGAGGCGTGCGGCTTCCGGGAGTGCGGGCGGGTGAAAAACTTTTTCCTGGACCACTATGACCATCCCATTTTCGAGGCGGGGCGGCAGCTGGTGGATATGGTGTATTTTTCCATGGAGTTATAATGTGGTAAACGGAGAGTGTTCCGCAATATGGAGGATTCCTCCGAACCGGAGGCGCCCGTTACAAAGGCCGCGTCCCGCATGCCTGTCAGCCTTTCGTTGCGGCAAAAGCAGGGACGGCATGCTGCCTGTCATGCCGTCCCTGCAAATGATAGAGGGGTCTCTATGAAAGTCACTCCGCCGCGGCGGCCTTCAGGGCCTCCACCCGGTCCGTCTTTTCCCAGGCGACGCCCAGGTCCTCCCGGCCCATGTGGCCGTAGGCGGCCAGCTTGCGGTAGATGGGCTTGCGCAGGTCCAGGTCCCGGATGATGGCGGTGGGACGGAGGTCAAAGACCTTGGCCACGGCCTCCTCCAGCTTTCCGTCGCTGACAGAGCCGGTGCCGAAGGTGTCCACCATGATGCTCACGGGCTTGGCAACGCCGATGGCGTAGGCCAGCTCAATCTGGCAGCGCTTGGCCAGGCCCGCGGCCACGATATTCTTGGCCACCCAGCGGGCGGCGTAGGCCGCAGAGCGGTCCACCTTGGTGGGGTCCTTGCCGGAGAAGCAGCCGCCGCCGTGGGGGGCGCTGCCGCCGTATGTATCCACGATGATCTTCCGGCCCGTCAGTCCCGCGTCGGCGGCGGGGCCGCCCTTGACAAAACGGCCGGTGGGGTTCACATAGTACTTGGTGTTCTCATCCAGCAGATTGGCAGGAAGGACCTCCTTGGCCACCAGGTTGATCATGTCCCGGCGAATCTGCTCCAGGGTGACGTCCGGGTTGTGCTGGGTGGAGATGACCACGGTGTCAATGCGGACCGGATTGTTGTTTTCGTCGTACTCCACGGTGACCTGGCTTTTGCCGTCGGGGCGCATGTAGGAAACCAGGCCGCTCTTGCGCACCTTGGTCATCTGGAGGCACAGCTTCTGGGCCAGGGACAGGGGCAGGGGCATCAGCTCCGGCGTCTCGTCGCAGGCATAGCCGAACATCATGCCCTGGTCGCCCGCGCCGTGGTTCAGCTCGGCCTCCTCGTTGTTCTTGTTCTCCAGGGACTTGTCCACGCCCATGGCGATGTCGGCGGACTGCTCGTCAATGGAGGTGATGACGCCGCAGGTGTCGCAGTCGAAGCCGTACTTGCCCCGGTCATAGCCGATGTCCCGAACGACTTCCCGGGCGATCTTGTCAATGTCCACAAAGCAGTTGGTGGTGATCTCGCCCATGACGTGGATCAGCCCCGTGCAGGCCGTGGTCTCGCAGGCCACGCGGCCCTGGGGGTCCTGGGCCAGGATGGCGTCCAGCACGGCGTCGGAAATCTGGTCGCAGATTTTGTCGGGATGCCCCTCCGTCACGGACTCGGAGGTGAAGAGATAATGTCTTGCCATAGCAGTGCTCCTTTGCGCCCTCTGGGGCGGCGCGCCTCTTTTCTCCCGCGCGCTGGGACGATTTTTGCCGGCTGAAAGGCCCTTGAGATCCAAAGAAAAACCGCGCGTTTCGACGCGAAACGCACGGGAAATTCCTTCTCGTTCCTCATCTGTCGTTTCCGCCGGATTTGGCACCTTTCAAATGCAGGTTGCCGTGGTTTCATCGGGCCGTTCCCTCCGCCACTCTTGATAAGGATATTTACTTGATTAGTATTGTATCAGGTCCTGCGGGTTTGTCAAGGGCTCCCGCTCTTTTTTTCGCCGGATTTTTTTGCCGGCTCCGGCAATGTTCATAAAAAGTAGGTGACTTTTTCCGGCAAACGGGGTATAATGTCCTTTACGATTTTGCGATTTCGGATACTAGGAGGGAACCCCTTGAGAAAGCTGAACAGCGCCGTGGAGCGTTTCGCGCTCCGGCATCCCAACTTCGGCGTCGCCAACCTCATGCTGTACATCGTCATCGGCAACGCCGCCGCCTTCTTTCTGCTGCGCATGACCAACGGCGCGGCCATTCAATTTTTGTACTTCGATTGGGGACAGGTTCTCCGGGGTCAGATCTGGCGGCTGGCGACCTTTATCTTCGTCCCGGAAAGCACTCAGCCCTTCAACCTGATTCTCTCGCTGTACTTCATGTACTTCATCGGCACCATGCTGGAGCGGGAGTGGGGCACGCCGAAGTTCTGCCTCTATTACCTCTCCGGCGTGGTTCTGACCCTCGTCACGGGCATCCTCAGCTACTACGCCTTCGGCTACGGCGTACTGATGGGGACCTACTATGTGGGCATGTCCATGTTCCTGGCCTTCGCCGCCCTGTATCCCGACGCGCGGCTGATGCTGCTGTACATCATTCCCGTAAAGGCCAAGTGGCTGGCCCTGGCGGACATCGCTCTTTTCGCCGTGGACATTATCGGGGCCCTGCTCCGGGGGGACTGGCTCAGCGCCCTGCTGCCCGTGATCGCCCTTTTGAACTTCCTGATCTTCTTCTGGTGCGAAATCACGGACCAGATCGGCCGGCGGCGGGCCTACGCCCGGCACCGCAACTCCCATCAGACCATCCAGTTCAAGTCCGCCGTCCGCCAGCAGCGGAAGAAGGAGGCCCAGCAGGGCTACCGGCACAAGTGCTCCGTCTGCGGGCGGACCGACACGGAGTATCCGGACCTGGAGTTCCGGTACTGCTCCCGCTGCGCCGGATACCACTGCTTCTGCATGGACCACATTTTCAATCACGAGCATTTCAAGGAGTGACCTGTTTGATTCATCCGCTTTCAAGTCCCCGATACCGCCTGTCCCTGCCCCTCAGCCTGCTGGCGGCGGCGCTGCTGGCAGGAGGCGTCACCCTTCTGGCCCTCTGGTGCCAGCCCAACTCTTTCCGGACGCTGCTCTCCGGCCTTCTCCAGCAGCCGCTTTTGATCGTTCTCAACGCCCTTCCCGTGGGCCTTTTGGTCCTGGCGGCGGCGGCGCTGTTGCGAAACGTCTTCTTCGGCGCGGCGCTGGTGAATCTTCTGGTCTGCACCCTGTCCATCGCCAACCGGGTGAAGATCGAGGTCCGGGACGAGCCGGTATTTCCCCGGGACTTCGCCCTTTTAAAAGAGGTGGGCAGCGCCCTGGGAACCTATGACATCCGCTTTCCCCTCCCGCAGATCGGGGCGGTGGTCCTGGTGACCGCCGCTCTGGCGGCCCTGGGCTTTTTCATCGGCTGCCGGCCCTTCCCGGCGGAACGGCTCCGGGGCTGGCCGGGGCGGCTTTCGGGCTTCGCCGCCGCTCTGGCGGTTTTGACCGGGCTGATCCTCACGGTCTACGCCTCCCAGGACCTCTATCAGTCCTTTCGCGTCCGCAACGCCGAATACGTCCCCTCCGTCTTCAACGACCTGGGCTTTCCCTACGCCTTCTGCCACCACTTTACCACCTATCTCGTGGACCGGCCCGAGGGCTTCAGCCGCTCCGAGGCGGCGTCCTGGGAGACCGGGGACCGCCCGGGCCAGGGGAAGAACGTCAGCGTCGTCATGGTGATGAACGAGGCCTTCTCCGACATCACCGACGCGGACATTTTCGCGTACGATGAGGAGAGCGATCCCCTGCCCAACCTTCACGCCCTGCGGGAAGACCCCCACTCCCTCAGCGGCCATGTGGTGGTGCCCGGCTTCGCCGGAGGCACCGCCAACACGGAGTTCGACGTGCTGACGGGAATGCAGACCACAGCCCTCTCCGCCTCCGCCACCTCCGCCATGCGGGTGGTGAACCGGAACCTGGACAGTCTCTTCCGGGTCTTTGGGAACGACGGCTATGAGACCTCCTTCTACCATCCGGGGGACAACTGGTTCTATAACCGGGAAAATGTCTACCGCTGGCTGGGGGCGGAGGAGACGCGGTTCGTCGCGGACATGGAGGCCCCGGAGTACAAGGGCCGCTGGGTCACCGACGATTACGCCGCCGGCCTCATCGAAGAAGCCTTCGAGGAGGCGGAGGCCCCCCTCTTCCACTTCACCACCACCATTCAAAACCACATGTCCTACACCGCCGACAAGTACGGTCCGGACTATCCCTTCCCCCCCACCGGCGTCCCCGGCCTCTCGGAGGAAGCGGAGACCCTTCTCCAAGTCTATATCGAGGGGGTCCGGGACGCGGACGCCATGCTGGGCCGCCTCTGGCGGTACTTCCAGGCCCAGAGCGAGCCGGTGGTTCTGGTCTTCTTCGGGGACCACCTCCCCTATCTCGGAAACGACATGCTGGGCTACCGCCAGCTGGGGCTGGACGTCTTCCCCGGTCCCGAGGGGCAGGAGAATCCGGCGGCCTATGAGACGCCCTATATCATCTGGGCCAACGGCGCGGCGGCGGAAGCGCTGGACTGGGACGCGGCGGCGGCGTCCCTGGACCTGCCGGAGGCGGTGTCCGCCGCCTTCCTGGGCGCGGCGGTGCTGGAGCTGACGGGCCGGGGGGAGGAGAGCCCCTGGTTCTCCTTCCTGAACCAGCTGCGCCGGGAACTTCCCGTCGTGCAGAAAACCCTCTGCCAGCTGGCGGACGGCTCCCTCACGGACACCGGAAGCCTCAGCGGCGGGCAGCGGGAGCTGCTCCGGAAGTGGCGGAGCTGGAGCTACTATAAGCTCCAGTACAAGGAGGTCCCATGAGCGCCCGGCCCCTGGCCCTCTGCGGGGTGCTGACCGCCCTGGCGGTGGTGCTGCTGTGCCTGGGGGGCATCCTTCCCGCCGCCGTGCTCTGCGCCCCGATTCTGGCCATGATCGCGCTTTTGCCCGTGCTGGAGGAGCTGGGCCCCAAGACCGCCGGAACGGTGTACGCTGCCGTGTCCCTCCTGGCTCTGCTGCTGGTTCCGAACCGGGAGACCGCTCTTGTGTACCTGTTCTTCGGCTGGTATCCCATCCTCCGGCCCAGGATCGCCGCCCTGCCCTCCCGGCTTCTGCGGGTTCTGGCCCGGCTGACGGTGTGCAACGCCGCCGCCCTGCTGCTCTACGGGCTGGTCCTGCGCCTCCTGGGCCTGACGGAGGAGCTGGCGGAGTCCGCCTGGTACTTCAACGCCCTGCTGCTGGTCATGGGCAACGTGGTGTTTCTGCTGACGGACTCCACCCTGTCCCGCCTCACCGGCATCTGGCACTGGAAACTGAAAAAGCATCTGTACCGTTAGGCCCTTTGCATCCGGCCTGACCCATTCTGATTGAGGTGATACCATGAAAACCGCGCTGGTTCTGGAGGGCGGCGCCCTGCGGACCATCTATTCCTCCGGCGTGTGCGACGCCTTTCTGGACGGGGGCCTGCCCCTGCCGGACTACACTTTGGGCGTCTCCGCCGGCATCGCTTACGGCGTCAGCTACCTCTCCCGGCAGAGCCGCCGGAACCTGCAACTGATCTGCCACTACGTGGGCGACAAGCGCTATATGGGCCTGCGGAACCTGGCGAACCCCAGGAACCGCTCCTACTTCGGCCTCAAGTTCGCCTACGAGACCATTCCCAACGAGCTGGTCCCCTTTGATTACGACGCCTTCGCCGCCTACCCTGGCCGGGCGGAGGCCGTGGTGACGAATCTGGACACCGGAGCGGCGGAGTATCTGCCCGTCCCCCGGCGGGACACGCCGAATCTGCTTCTCCAGGCCACCTGCGCCATTCCGCTGATGTTCCCCGTCATCGAAATCGGCGGAAAGCCCTATCTGGACGGAGGCTGCGCCGACGCCGTCCCCTGGCGGCGGGCTTTGGACGAGGGCTGCGACCGGGTGGTGGTGGTGCTGACCCGGGAGCGGGACTACCGCAAAAAGCCCGGCCGGTCCGACCAGATCATTGCCCGGGCCTTTCGGAAGCACCCCCGGTTTCAGGAGACCATGGAGACCCGGTCCGACCGCTACAACGCCTGCCGGGAGGAGCTGTTCGCTCTGGAGCGGGAGGGAAAGGTCCTGGTCATCGCCCCGAAGGACACGCTGGGCTGTTCCCGGACGGAGAAGAATCTGGATACCCTCCGGGCCCTGTGGCAGGAGGGCTATTTCGACGGCCGCCGGGAGGCGGAGCGGGTTCGGGAGTTCTGGACAAAGGAATGAGGAATTCCCTGGCCGGGGCAACGCGTCCCAGGCCGCAGGGCCGCGCCAAAAGCGGCTTGAAGCAGAAAAACAGGGCGTTCAAACGCGAAAGGGAGCGGGACCGCGCAGGCGGCGCCGCTCCTTTTTTCGTCCGGATGCGCGCACGGCTGCCATCAGAATACAAACCCGCGCGGCACCTGGACCAATGTCCACGCGGTCAGACGACGCGTATTTTGTCCTCACAGAGAAGACATCATACATCTATGTAGAAATATGATCTCACGGACTCTTGGATTTTGTCACTTCCTCCATTGACAGCGGGCCCTTTTACGGTGTAAACTTCAACACAACAAAGCGATACAGAAAACGGCGTTGATGGAGAAAAGTACCGCAGGCGTTCCGTCCCAGTGAGCGGGAGACAGTGCAAACCCCGCACAAAGAACCTGCGCGAAGAACACTCCGGAGCCCTAAGCTGAACCCGGGTCCCTCCGGCAGTAGGCGCGGCGAGTTGTGATCGTTACCTCACACGGGCTTGTTGGAGCCTTGAAGGTGACCGTTCCCCCTGGGGAAGGTAAATTAGGTGGCACCGCGGATAGCAGCTATTCGTCCTAAAATATTAGGAGATAGCTGCGTTTTTATTTTCCCGGACGGGATGAAATCAGGAGGTGCTTTTATGTGTTCGATTATGGGTTTTGAGAAAAAAGAGGTCACAAAGGAGGAGCTTCAGCCTTTCTTTGACCGCACCATCTCCCGGGGGCCGGACATGTCCCGCATTGCGGAGACCCCCTCCGGCTGGCTCTGCTTCCACCGGCTGGCCATCATGGGGCTGACCCCGGAGGGCATGCAGCCCTTCCATCTGGGGGAGAACTCTCTGGTGTGCAACGGGGAGATCTACGGCTTCCGCCCCCTCAAGCGCCAGCTTCGGGAGAAGGGCTACGTCTTTCAAAGCGGCAGCGACTGCGAGATTCTGCTGCCCCTCTACCAGGAGTATGGGCTGGAGATGTTCTCCCGGCTGGACGCGGAGTTCGCCCTCGTCCTCTACGACGGGAGAACGGACTCCCTCATCGCCGCCCGGGACCCCATCGGCATCCGCCCCCTGTACTACGGCACGGACCGGGCGGGCGGCATGGTCTTCGCCAGCGAGGCGAAAAACCTGGTGGGCCTGTGCCGGGAAATCCGCCCCTTCCCGCCGGGACACTACTACGCCGGAGGGCGCTTCGTCCGCTACGCCGACCTGACCTCCGTGGACGCGTACTGCCGCGACGATCTGGAGACCGCCTGCAAAAAGATTCGCGGCAAGCTCATCGCCGCCGTGGATAAGCGCCTGGACGCCGACGCGCCCCTGGGCTTCCTCCTCTCCGGCGGGCTGGACTCCAGTCTGGTCTGCGCCATCAGCTCCGTCGTGCTGGGTAAGAACATCCGCACCTTCGCCATCGGCATGGACAAGGACGCCATCGATCTCAAATACGCCCGGGAGGCGGCGGACTACATCGGCGCGGACCACACGGAGGTCTATATGACCCGGGAGGAGGTCCTGGCCACCCTGGACAGCCTCATCGCGCTGCTTGGCACCTGGGACATCACCACCATCCGGGCCAGCATGGGCATGTATCTTTGCTGCAAGGCCATCCATGAGCGGACGGATCTCCGGGTGCTGCTGACCGGGGAGATTTCCGACGAGCTCTTTGGCTACAAGTACACCGACTTCGCCCCCAGCGGCGAGGAGTTCCAGAAGGAGGCAAAGAAGCGGGTAGACGAGCTCCATATGTACGACGTGCTCCGGGCGGACCGCTGCATCTCCGTCAACTCCCTGGAGGCCCGGGTGCCCTTTGGGGACCTGGACTTCGTGAAATACGTCATGTCCCTGGACCCCGAGATGAAGCGGAACACCTACGGCATGGGAAAATACCTCCTCCGTCACGCCTTTGAGAGGGACCGCCTCCTCCCCGACGGCATCCTCTGGCGGCAGAAGGCCGCCTTCTCCGACGCCGTGGGCCACTCCATGGTGGACGACCTGAAAGAATATGCCCGGCAGAAATACACGGACGCGGAGTTTGAAGCCCGGCGGCGTCAGTACGGCTATCACGCCCTTCCCTTCACCAAGGAAAGTCTGCTGTACCGGGAGATTTTCGAAAAGCACTACCCCGGCCAGGCGGCCATGATCCGGGACTTCTGGATGCCCAACAAGTCCTGGGAGGGCTGCGATGTGGACGATCCCTCCGCCCGGGTCCTGCGCAACTACGGCGCCAGCGGACAATGACGGGCCCCGGGAGGCCCCGAAGTTTAGAAGTATTACCAATTGTGTTTGGGCAATTTTATGCTAACATAATACTCAGAAATTTAGGAGGAACATGATATGAGTACCACCTTACAGCTCCCCGAGCTCTTCGGAAGCCGAGTCTTCAACGAGGAGACCATGAAGGACCGCCTCTCCCCCGCGTCTTACGGCGCCTGGAAGACCTGTGTCACCGAGGGCGCCCCTCTGGACATCTCCACCGCCAACGAGATCGCCGAGGCCATGAAGCAGTGGGCCGTGGAGCGGGGGGCCACCCACTTCACCCACTGGTTCCAGCCCATGACCGGCGTCACCGCCGAGAAGCACGACAGCTTCATCAACCCCACCGGCGGCGGCCGGATCATGATGGAGTTTTCCGGCAAGGAGCTGGTCCGGGGCGAGCCGGACGCCTCCTCCTTCCCCTCCGGCGGCCTCCGCGCCACCTTCGAGGCCCGGGGCTACACCGCCTGGGACCCCACCTCCTTCGCCTTTTTGAAGGAGGGCTCCCTCTGCATCCCCACCATCTTCTGCTCCTATTCCGGCCACGCCCTGGACAAGAAGACGCCCCTCCTCCGCTCCATTGAGGAGGTCAGCCGCCAGGCCATCCGCATCCTCCGCCTCTTCGGCGACACCGAGAGCCGCAAGGTCCTCGCCCAGGTGGGCCCGGAGCAGGAGTACTTCCTCATTGACAAGCAGCTTTTCAACCAACGCAAGGACCTGCGCATGACGGGGCGGACCCTCTTCGGCGCCAAGCCCCCCCGGGGCCAGGAGCTGGAGGACCACTATTTTGGCGCCATCAAGCCCCGGGTCGCCGCCTATATGAAGGACCTGGACGAGACCCTCTGGTCCCTGGGCGTCCCCTCCAAGACCAAGCACAACGAGGTGGCCCCCTCCCAGCACGAGATGGCCCCCGTCTACACCGACGCCAACACCGCCTGCGACCAGAACCAGCTGGTGATGGAGGTCATGAAGAAGGTGGCGGACCGGCACGGGCTGGTGTGCCTCCTCCATGAGAAGCCCTTCGCCGGGGTGAACGGCTCCGGCAAGCACGACAACTGGTCCCTCTCCACCGACACGGGGAGGAACCTCTTCCGCCCCGGCTCCACCCCCAGCCAGAACGCCCGGTTCCTCCTCTTCCTGGCGGCCTTCGTCAAGGGCGTGGACGATTACCAGGACTTCCTCCGCACCACCGTGGCCACCGCCGGAAACGACCACCGCCTGGGCGCTCAGGAGGCTCCGCCCGCCGTCCTCTCCATCTTCCTGGGCGACGAGCTCAACGCCGTGGTGGAGTCCATCATCCATGGGACCGAGTACACGGATACCAGCAAGAAAACACTGCAGATCGGCGTGGACGTGCTGCCCGCCATCCGGCAGGACACCACGGACCGCAACCGCACCTCTCCCATGGCCTTCACGGGGAACAAGTTCGAGTTCCGGATGCTGGGCTCCTCCCAGTCCATCTCCGGGCCCAACATCGCCCTGAACACCATCATGGCCGAGGAGCTCAAGCAGTTCGCCGACGAGCTGGAGCCCTCCGCCGACTTCCAGGGGGACCTTCAGAAGCTGATCCGCCGGGTGTTTACGGAGCACCAGCGCATTATCTTCAACGGCAACGGCTATGACGGCAACTGGATCGCCGAGGCGGAGCGCCGGGGGCTCAGCAACCTCCAGTCCACCGCCGACGCCCTGCCCGCCTACATTCAGCAAAAGAACATCGATCTCTTCGTCAAGCACGGCATCTATACGGAGGCGGAGGTCCGGGCCCGGTATGAGATTCATGTGGAAAACTACCGGACCGTCCTCTCCATTGAGGCCAGCACCATGATCGACATGATCCGCCACGAGATTCTTCCCGCCGTCTCCAAGTACGCCGCCGACCTCTGCGGCCGGGCGGAGCGCAAGAAGGGCCTGGGCCTCCCCTGCGCCTACGAGATCAACACGGCCAAGGGGATTTCCGAAATCACGGACAACCTGATGGAGGCATGCCGTGTCCTGGCCTCGGACCTGGAGGATATGCCCGCCGGGCCGGAGGAGGCCATGCGCTACTGCCACGACACCCTGATTCCCGACATGAACGACGCCCGCGTCTTCGTCGACTCTCTGGAGGTTCTCACCGCCTCGGAGTACTGGCCCATGCCGGTGTACTCGGAGCTTCTGTTCTCCGTCTGACGGCGCGTTCAAACCAAAACAAAGTCCCGTGCCGGTACAGCGCCGGCACGGGACTTCTTTCTTAGAACCTGTATTCATAACCGGGGGATGCCGGATGGGCGAGGATTTTTCCTGCCAGACAAGGAGATTTTCCGCAGCAATCCTGACGGATTGCAAGGGAAAGCGACGCAGTATGGCGGGAAAAAGACCGCCCAGGCGGCGTCTAACGGTTGTGAATACAGGTTCTTAATACCGCCCCGTCCAGTCCGCCATCAGGAGGACCGGCAGGGTCCACAGGAGCAGAAACAGCTCCAGCGCCAGGGGGTTGAGCAGGTCATAGGCCCCCAGGGACGTGAGGTAAAAGGTGAGCAGGGTTCCCGCCCAGCCCCCCAGCAGGGACAACGCCGCCGCCCGGCGGACCGCCTTGCACAGCCGGAGACTGCCCGCCACGGTCTCCGCGTAGGGCAAAAGCCCCTCCCGGAACAGCAGGGCCCGGGGCAGGTCCCGGTCCTTCTCCGCCTCGCTGAGGGCGATGCGCTCCGAGAGGTCCGGGTATTCCAGGTGGATCGTCTTGCTGAATTTCCGCCGGATGAGGGCGGGGGTGATGTTGGGGTCCCGGGAGGCCAGAATGGGCTGGATGCGGCTGCGCTGCATCATCCGCAGGGCATAGTCCACGTTTTCCGCCGGGTTGTACTTCACGGCGAAGACGGCGGTCAAATGCCGGTCCACCGCCAGAAAGACGCCGGTGCGGAGGTTCAGGTCCCCCGGCAGGCGGATATTCATCTTCCGCATAAAGGAGGCGCTGCCCATCAGCACGGACTCGCCCCGGATGGTCCCGGAGTAGCCCCCCTCCTCGTAAAAGCTGAAATCGTCCACCGTCTCATAGCGTCCCCCCTCGCTGCGGATAAGGCTGTTGAACAGCCGCTCCAGTCCGGACCCGGCGGCCCTGGCCATGGAGGCCGCCAGGGAGACCGCCACCTCCGACTCCTCGCCGAAGAGCTTCCGGCCGTTGAGCTGGATGGCGCCGGGGGGAAAGAGGTCCGTGTCGGTGACGATCATCCGCCTCTGGGAGCTGATCTTCTGGGCCCCGGACCAGCCCGCCACGGCGCAGCCCGTTCGCTGGAGATGCTCCGACAGCTTGGACCAGGGCAGCGCCCAGCAAAGGGGCAGGGAGAAGGTGGCCGCCGCCGGGAGGATGGCGGAGAGGTTCAGAAGAAAATCGCCGCTGCGGCCCTGGCCCAGAGAGCTGAGCCCCGCGAAGACCAGGGACGCCGCCAAAAACACCGGCAGCAGCGCCGTCTGCCAAAGGGTGGACACATCGCTCCGGGCGGCGGTGGTGAAGAAGCCGGGAACGGACCCCCGCTGCTTGCAGGCCCCCTGGGGGGTGTTGGTGACCAAATACGGGGGGTCTTCGTCCAGAGCGGCGGCCCGGAGCATGTCGTAGTTCCCCTTGCTCTCCCGGCGGACGCCCCACTGGGCGAACACCAGGCTGAGGCAGCTGACGGCGGCATAGGGCATGGCGCCGCCGTATTCCTTTGTGAGAAGGCGGAGGGCGCAGTCCGCCGCCGCCGCCAGAACGGAGAGGGAGACCAGCAGCTCGCTGACGCAGCGCCGGTGGAGAAGCATCCAAACGCCCTTGACAAACACGTGCCGGCACAGCGCCGCCGTCAGCCCCAGGCAGACCAGCATGACGGCGCACCGGAGGCCCGGGTCCCCGGACCAGCAGGGCACTTTCACCTGATAGCGCTCCAAAAACAGGGCCAGGGTGGGAGGCAGGGCCGTCAGCAGGGGCAGGAGGAGACTGTGCCTCCGGGCCATGTAGAGCCGCCGGGCGTCGTGGGCCGCCTCCCACAGCGAGGGTTCCGGGCCGATGGGCTCCGGGTCGGGCTCCGGTTCCGGCTCCGGCGGGGGAGGAAGGGGCTCCGTCTCCTCCGCCGGCCGGCGGGAAAACAGGCCCCGGCGGGGAGACGGCAGAAGGGGCTCTTTGGCCTCCTCCATCACGGCATCCACGGTGCTGCCCACCACGTCCTCCAGGGAGATGGGCCGGGGCCGGGGGATTTTCAGACGCTCCGCCTCCGCCTTGGCCGCCTCCTCCGCCGCCCGCATGGGGTCCGGAACCGGGGCGGGCTTCCGGGGCGGGGCGGGAGGCGGTTTGGCCGGCGCCTCCGGCTGCGCCGCCGGAGCGGCGGGCTCCGCCTCCTCCGCCCGGGGGGGCTCCAGCGTCTCCGGAGGCGGCTCCAGTGAGCGGAGAAGATGCCGCTCCAGACTGCCGCCGAACTCCTCCAGAATGTCCTCCAGGGAGTAGTCCTCCTCCGGGGAGGCGGGCGCGGGGATGTTGTGGTCATCTTTTGAGGTCATGGACTTCCCTCCTTTGGAAGGCGATGGGAATGCGGCGGACGGAAGCGCCGGTTCACAGTTGGTTACAGCCTCTGGCGCACCGCCTCATACAGCAGGATAGCCGCGGCGGCGGAGGCGTTCAGGGAGTTCAGCTTTCCCCGCATGGGGATGCGGACCAGAAAGTCGCAGGTTTCCGAGACCAGGCGCCCCATGCCGCTGCCCTCGCTGCCGATGACGATGGCGGCGGGGCCCTTCAGGTCCGCGTCATAGAGGGAGGTGGCCCCGTCCGCCGCCGTGCCGAAGACCCAGACCCCCTCTTTCTTCAAATCCTGCAAAAGAGTGGGGATGTTGGCCACCCGGGCCACGGGCACATGGGCCACCGCCCCGGCGGAGGTCTTGGCCACCACCGCCGTAAGCCCCGCGCTGCGGCGCTTGGGGATGACGACGCCGTGGGCCCCGGCGCACTCCGCCGTGCGGATGACGGCCCCCAGGTTGTGGGGGTCCGAGAGTTCGTCGCACACCACCAGCAAAGGGGGCTCCCCCCTGTCCGCCGCGGCTTGCAGAATGTCCTCCACATGGGCGTACTCCCGGACGGAGGACAGGGCGATGACGCCCTGGTGGGCGTGGGTGCGGCTCATGGCGTCCAGCTTCCGTTTGTCCGCCTCCACCACCACGGCGCCGGCGGCCCGGGCCTTGGAGGCGATGTGGCCCAGGGTCCGGTCCGTCTCGCCCTTTTGGAGATAGATTTTGTCGATAGCCGCCCCGGCCCGCAGGGCCTCAATGACGGCGTTGCGGCCCTCAATGACGCCGTCGGCCTCGGGGGCGGGGAAATCACGGTGATCCATAGGCGTTCCTCTTTCGGTGAAAAATTTTGTCGATACATTATAGTATAGCATAGGTTGCGGCAACAATAAAGAAGGAATTTTCAGAGGCGGCAAGGGGCCATACTTGAATTTACAGAAACTTCATGAAACATCCTTGAGACTTTTGGGGTTCTGTGATATACTGCCATATAATTTCGCCGACTCTTACGGTCTGCCTGGGACGTCGCGTTTCTCTCTGAAAGGAGCTACTGCATACATGGACCAAAACAACAACAAAAAACCGAACAATCAAAAAGGAAACAACTGGCGGGGCTTTATCCACCTGATCTGCTGGGCCGTGCTGCTGGCGGTGCTGGTGAGCTACGCCACCACCTACATGACCAGCATGGGCCGTCAGGCCAGCTCCGTCGAGCTGGAGTACAGCGAGTTTTTGGATATGCTGGACTTCGGCAAGGTCGCCGGGGTGGATTTTGACAACAGCGAGTCCATCCTCCTCATCACCCCCGTGGACGGATACGTCTATACGGACGGGGAGGGGCGGGAATACACCAAAACCACCCTGGAGGACGGAACCTCCGCCTACACCTTCACCAACGCCTTAGGGCAGGAGCAGCACGCCTCCCTGGAGCTGTTCACCGTCCGCCTCCAGTCCTATGACGCCATTGTGGAGCACATTCAGGAGCTGAACCGGCAGTCGGGCAGCCACGGCGAGGGAGAGGGCATCCGCATCAACCAGGACTACCAGCCCCCCATGAGTCCCATCCTGCTCTTCCTGGTGAATCTGGCCCCCTTCTTCATCATCATTCTGGTCATGAGTCTGGTCATGAGCTGGATGGCCAAAAAGGGCATGGGAGGCATCGGCGGCATCGGCGGCGTGGGCAAATCCAACGCCAAGGTTTATATGGAGAAGTCCACCGGCGTCACCTTCAAGGACGTGGCCGGCCAGGACGAGGCCAAGGAATCCCTGACGGAGATCATCGACTTCCTCCACAACCCCGGAAAGTACACGGAGATCGGCGCGAAGCTGCCCAAGGGCGCGCTGCTGGTGGGCCCCCCGGGCACCGGCAAGACCCTGCTGGCCAAGGCCGTGGCCGGAGAGGCCAACGTGCCCTTCTTCTCCATCTCCGGCTCCGACTTTGTGGAGATGTTCGTGGGCGTGGGCGCCAGCCGGGTGCGGGACCTCTTCAAAGAGGCCAGCAAGGTCGCTCCCTGCATCGTCTTCATCGACGAGATCGACACCATCGGCAAATCCCGGGACAACCGCATGGGCGGCAACGACGAGCGGGAGCAGACCCTGAACCAGCTCCTGGCGGAGATGGACGGCTTCGACCCCACCAAGGGCGTCATCCTCCTGGCGGCCACGAACCGGCCGGAGGTGCTGGACCAGGCCCTCCTCCGCCCCGGGCGGTTTGACCGGCGCATCACCATCGACCGGCCCAATCTGGCGGGCCGCGTCGCCACGCTGGAGGTTCACACCCGGAACATCCGCCTGGGGGAGGACGTGAATTTGAAAAAGGTCGCCCTGGCCACCGCCGGGTGCGTGGGGGCGGACCTTGCCAACCTCGTCAACGAGGCGGCCCTCCGGGCCGTGCGGAAGGGCCGGAAGCTGGTCAGCCAGGAGGATATGCTGGCCGCCTTCGAGCTGGTCATCGCCGGCACGGAGAAGAAGGGCAGCGTCCTCACCGAGTTTGAGAAGAAGCTGGTGGCCTACCACGAGGTGGGCCACGCCATGGTGGCCTATAAGCAGAAAAACACCGAGCCGGTGCAGAAGATCACCATCGTTCCCCACACCCAGGGCTCTCTGGGGTACACCCTGCTGATGCCCGAGGAGGACAAGACGGAGCTGCGGACCCGCGAGGAGCTCATGGCCAAGATCACCGTCTCCATGGGCGGCCGCGCCGCCGAGGAGGTGGTGATGGACACCATGACCAACGGCGCGTCCCAGGACATTCAGGACGCCACCAATGTGGCGCGGAACATGGTGGCCATGTTCGGCATGAGCGAGGAGTTCGGCATGATGGCCCTGGCCTCCCGGCGGAACCAGTATCTGGACGGCGGCTATGGCATGGACTGCGCCCAGGACACCGCCGCCCGGATGGACAAGGCTGTGAAGGCCCTTCTGGACGAGGCCTACAAGACCGCCGTGGAGGTAATCCGGGACAACCGGGAGGATATGGACAAGGTGGTCGCCTACCTTCTGGAGAAGGAGACCATCACCGGCGCGGAGATGGTGGCCATCATCGAGGGCCGGGATCCCGCCCTGGTGGAGAGCCCCTACGCCTCCACCCGTCCGGCAGAGATCGAGGCTCCGGCGAAAAAGGTTCACATGATCTCCGAGAAGATCGTGGCCCCGGAGGAGCCGGTCCCGGAGGCCGGAGAGAAGGCCTCAGAGAAACCGGAGGAGGAAGAGTCCCGTGATTCGTAAGGCCGCCGCCGCCGATCTGCCCGGAATCGGGGAGATTTACGAGGCCATTTTTGACCAGGAGGCCCGGGGCCCTGCCTACACCAACTGGCTCCGGGGGACCTATCCCACCGTGGACAGCGCCCGGCAGGTGCTGGAGGCCGGGACCCTCTATGTGGGGGAGGAGGACGGCGTCCTCTGGGGCGTGGTGAACCTCAACGGCGTCCAGCTGCCGGAGTATGATGAAATTCCCTGGTCGATTCCCGCGGAGCGGGAGGCGGTGGGGGTCATCCACACCCTCTGCATTCACCCCCGCCAATCCGGCAGGGGCCGCGCCCGGCAGATGGCGGCATTCTGCGAGGAGACCGCCCGGGCCCAGGGCAAGTCTGTCATCCGCCTGGACACCTGGGAGGGGAACGTACCCGCCAACCGTTTGTATCCCTCACTGGGCTACCGCTTTGCCGGGGCCACGGAGTTTTTCTTCCAGGGGTACATCCGAGAAACCCTGAACTGTTACGAGAAAGCGCTTTGATTTTATCTCAGAAGAACGACCTCCGGTTCCCTTGACAACCGGAGGGCGTTTTTTTACAATAGAGAGGCACACTATCAACATGGGAGGTTTGATCTTATGAAGCGTTCCGCAGGCATACTCCTGCCTATTTTTTCCCTGCCGTCGGAATATGGCATCGGTTCCCTGGGGGCGGAGGCCAGAGCCTTTGCCAACTTTCTTCAGGACGCCGGGCAGTCCTGGTGGCAGATTCTGCCCGTGGGTCCCGCCGGGGGCGGGGACTCCCCCTACACCAGCGAATCCACCTTCGCCGGAAATCCGCTGTTCATCGACCTGGACCTTTTGGCGAAGGACGGCCTCCTGACGGAGGAGGAGCTCTCCTCCGCCCGGGTCCCGGCGGGGGATAAAATCGACTACGGCGCTTTGAAAAAGAGCCGGGAGCCCCTGCTGCGCAAGGCCTTTTCCCGGGTCAGCGGCGAGACGGCGGAGGCCGCCCGGGCCTTCGCGGAGCAGAATCCCTGGGTGCGGGAGTACGCGCTGTACCGGGCGGTGAAGGGGCATTTCGGCGGCCTGGCCTGGTTTGACTGGCCGGACGAGGGCCTCCGCCGCCACGAGGGGGAGGCCGTGGACCGCTGGCGGGTGGAGCTGGCGGAGGAAGTGGCCTTCCAGACCTGCGTCCAGCACTGGTTTTTCACCCAGTGGGCGGCCCTGAAGACCTATGTCAACGGCCTGGGCCTGGGGCTCATCGGCGATCTGCCCATCTACGTTTCCCTGGACTCCGCCGACGTGTGGAGCGAGCGGACGGAGTTCCTTCTGGACGGGGAGGGGCGTCCCTCCAAGGTGGCGGGGGTGCCGCCGGACTACTTTTCCGAGGACGGCCAGCTCTGGGGCAACCCCCTGTACAACTGGCCCGCCATGAAGCAAAACGGCTTTGGCTGGTGGATTCGCCGGGTGGAAGGGGCCACCAAACTGTTCGACGTCATCCGCATCGACCACTTCCGGGGACTGGAGAGCTATTGGGCCGTCCCGGCGGGGTCCGAGACCGCCCGGGTGGGTGCCTGGGAGAAGGGCCCCGGTATGGACCTTCTGGGGGTGCTGACCTCCTGGTTCCAGGGCATCGCCTTCATCGCCGAGGACCTGGGCATTCTGACGGACGGCGTCCACCAGCTCCGGGAGGAGTCCGGCCTGCCGGGGATGAAGGTGCTGGAGTTTGCCTTCTCCGGACCGGACAACGCCTATCTGCCCCATCAATACCAGCCCCGCTGCGTCTGCTACACCGGCACCCACGACAACGACACCGCCGCCGGGTGGTACGCCGCCGCCGGAGAACAGGAGCGCGCCTTTGCCGAGCGCTATCTGGGAACCTCCGGAGCGGAAAACATCCGGCAGGCTCTGCTCCGGGCGGGCCAGGGCAGCGTGGCGGAGCTCTTTGTGGCCCAGATGCAGGACTACCTGGGCCTTGGCAGCGAGAGCCGCATCAACGTCCCCGGCGTGGCCGAGGGCAACTGGCGCTGGCGGCTGCTGCCTGGCCGGACCGGGCCGGAGCTGGCGGAGGAAATCCGGTCCCTGACCTCGCTGTACGGCCGCTGCCCCTGGAGACCGGAACCGGTCGAAGGGACAGAGGGCGGCGAATAAGACAAATCAGAAGAATAAAATTTGGTTGAACTGCTAAAAATTTACGCAAATTTTGCATTTTGGTAATTCCGCCGATTTCCCTGCCGCACCCTCCACATATATAATGGGTCCAGCACATAAGATGGAGCGTCCGGTTTGACGCGGACGCGGAAGTGAGGAGACGCCTATGGATATTTTTTCCCTGTTTACCCTCTGCGGCGGTCTGGCCTTTTTCCTCTATGGCATGACCACCATGTCCAAGAGCCTGGAGAAAATGGCCGGCGGCCGGCTGGAGCGGCTTTTGAAGCGCATGACCTCCAACCCCATGAAGGGGCTTCTTCTGGGGGCGGGCATCACGATTGCCATTCAGTCCTCCTCGGCGGTGACGGTAATGCTGGTGGGTCTGGTGAACTCCGGCGTCATGGAGCTGGGGCAGACCATCGGGGTCATCATGGGCTCCAATGTGGGCACCACGCTGACGGCCTGGATTCTCTCCCTCACCGGCATTGAGAGCGAGAGCGTGCTTTTAAATCTCCTGAAGCCGGAGAATTTCTCCCCTCTCTTCGCCCTGGCGGGCATCCTGCTCATCATGGGGTCCAAGCGGCAGAGGCGGCGGGATATCGGGCGCATCCTCATCGGCTTTGCCATCTTGATGTACGGCATGGAGCTGATGAAGCAGTCCGTCAGTCCCCTGGCGGAGATGCCGGGCTTTTCCGACCTGCTGACGGCCTTCCACAATCCCCTTCTGGGCGTGCTGGTGGGGGCGGTGTTCACCGGCGTTATCCAGTCCTCGGCGGCCTCCGTGGGCATTTTGCAGGCCCTGGCCCTCACCGGCTCCATCACCTACGGCATCGCCATTCCCATCATCATGGGCCAGAACATCGGCACCTGCGTCACGGCGCTGATCTCCTCCATTGGGGTCTCCCGGGGGGCGAAGCGGGTGTCCGTTATCCATGTGGCGTTTAACGTCATCGGCGCGTCTATCGGACTCATCGTCTTCTGCGGGGGAGACCTGCTCTTCCACTTCCCCTTTATGGACACCGCCGTGGGGGCGGTGGGCATCGCCCTGTGCCACACGGTGTTCAACGTTCTGACCACCGCGCTGCTGCTGCCCTTCTCCGGCCAGCTGGAAAAGCTGGCCCGGGCGGCTGTCAAAGAGGGGGACAAGACCCCTCAGATCGCCTTCCTGGACCCCCTGCTGCTCCGGACCCCCGGCGCGGCGGTCAGCGAGTGCGTCGCCCAGACCTGCCAGATGGGCGCCCTGGCCCGGAAGAGCCTGCTGAGCTCCCTGGGGCAGCTGTCCCACTACAACCAGGAGCTGGAGGCGGAGCTTCTGGAGAACGAGGACAAGCTGGATATCTACGAAGACCGTCTCAGCGGCTACCTGGTGCAGATTTCCCAGCATGGCCTGTCCATGGAGGACATCCACACCGTCTCCCGCCTGCTCCACGCCGTGGGGGACTTCGAGCGCATCGGGGACCACGCCCTGAACATCCAGGAGTCCGCCCGGGAGCTTCACGAAAAGGGCCTGAGCTTCTCCGGCTCCGCCGAGGCGGAGCTCCGGGTGCTGGAGCGGGCCCTGGAGGACATTCTGACCGCCTCGGTGGACTGCTTCCAGGCGGACGACCCCGCCGCCGCCAAGACGGTGGAACCCCTGGAGGAGACCATCGACCAGCTCACCGCCGAAATCCGGGCCCGGCACATCCGGCGGCTTCAGAACGGGGAGTGCACCGTTCAGCTGGGCTTCATTCTAAGCGACCTGCTGACGAATCTGGAGCGGGTCAGCGACCACTGCTCCAACATCGCCGTCTGCGTCATCGAGGAGCGGGAGGACCACGCCGAGCAGCGCCACGCCTATCTCCACGACTTCAAGGCCGCCGGGGAGTTCTCCGAAAGCCTGGACAAGGATTTGGAGAAGTACAAGCTCCCTTGAGTTTCCGCCAGAGACGCGAAAGGACCGCCGGAAGAAATCCGGCGGTCCTTTTTTTCTGGGGAACAGCGGCGGGCTACAGATAGTTCAGCGGGTTCTTGGCCACGCCGTTATAACGGACCTCAAAATGACAGTGGTTGCCGGTGGAGTTGCCGGTGGAGCCGGCCCGGGCAATCTGCTGGCCCTTGTAGACCTTCTGGCCCACGGAGACCGTCAGGCTGCTGTTGTGTCCGTACCGGGTCACATAGCCGTTGCCATGGTCGATCTGAACCAGATAGCCATAGCCGCCCATCCACCCGGCGTAGGTGACGGTGCCGCCGTCCGCGGCGTAGATGGGGGTCCCTCTCGGGACGGCGATGTCGATGCCCTTGTGATTGGTGGAGCCGATGCCGCCGGGGGAGCTGCGCCCGCCGAAGCGGGAGGTGATGCGCCCGGTGGTGGGCCAGCGGAAGGTGCCGGAGGCCGCCGTGATGGGCTTGGGCTTCGTGCCCCGGAGGCGGTGCTCCGTGACGGGGTCCCGAAGGGTGACGCTGGAGAGCACCGTCCGCTCGGTCTCCTCGCCGTTGACATAGGTGACGTTGGCCACCGTGTCCGCCGCGCCGTATTCACCGGAGGAGGTGACCCGGTAGTCGCCCACGTAGATGTCGGCGCTGTCGGTGTATTCCACATCGAAGGCCACGCTGTCCACATACCGCTCCTGCTGAATCACGGTCATGGTCAGATAGGGCACGGAGGCGGACATGGTGAGAATTTCGCCGATTTGCAGCTTGTCGATGTTATAGCCGGGGTTCAGCGCCTCCAGCTCCTTGGAGGTGAGGCCGTGGTCCTCGGCAATTTCGGACCAGGTGTCCCCCTTGGCCACGGTGTAGGTGACCTCGGCGGTCTTGGTGCTGTAAAGGGTTTCCGCCAGATACCCCAGGTTCATCAGGCTGTCGGTGGCGACGAACTCCTCCTTGACCTCCACCTCCTCGGCAAAGGAGACGGAGATGGTGCCCTCGTTGGTGGCGGAGAGCTGAATCTGCTCCAGCAGCTGCTCCAGCGCGCCCTTGTAGGGCGTGGCGCCGATGCGCTCGCCGTTGACATACAGGCAGTAGGCGGCCGTGACCATGCCCACCTCCTGGCTCAGCTCCTCTTCATAGGTCTCCTTATCCACCAGGTCCTGCCGCCGGAGAAGGCCGGAGGAGTATTGAATCAGGGAGTCGTCGATGGTAAAGGTCCGGCCCAGAGTCTGGGCGGTGACCTTCTCCAGCTCCGCCCGGGCGTCCTCCGCCTCCTTCTTGCTGGCCAGGGAGGCCAGCACCTTGCCGTCGTAAGTGACGGTGACGCCGTTGGTGTAGGTGGAGAAGAACAGCAGCACTGCGGCCAGGGCGCAGCCCCCCGTCAGGAAGACGGCAGGATGAATGCGCCAGCGGCGCTTTTTCTGGGCGTTCTTCTGCCGGGACGCGCTGTTCTTTTGCAGAAGGGCCTCCTGGAACAAGCTGCCCCACATGGGCAGCATCCCCCAGAAGAACAGCGTCAGCTGAACCGGCAGCCGTTCCGATTCCGGGAAGCGGTGGGCCTTGTTCTCCCGGACGATGCGCCGCCAGCGGCGGCGGAAGTGCAGTTTTCGCTGGGCGATGGTCTGGCGCAGGGAGTGAGGTTCCTGCCGCTCCTGAGGATGGGATGGAGACGGCGTCTTCCGCTCCGAACGGGGGGCGGCGCGGCCCCTGGCCGTGCGGCGGCGCTCTGGCCGGCGCTGGTCCGGTTCCTCCGGCTCCCAATCTCGGATGGTGGGGGGGAGGTCCCACTCCCGCCAGGGACTCCAGCCCTCCGGAAGGTCCTCCCGCGCTCCGGCGTCCGGAGCGGACTGCTTCACCGCCGGGCGGGGCGGCGCGGTGGTCTTTTTTCTGTCTTCGCTCATAGGTCTCCTCGTATGCGCCCCCTCCCCGGGCGTTCCCGGCAAAAGGGGCGGGATGTCCATAAAAAGTTACAATTTGTTACCAATGCCTATCATACCGCTTTTTTCCCTTTTCGTCAAGCCCTGGGCTGGGCAAAAAAGCGGGGATATCCGGCGCTTTCCCGGTGATTTCGACGGGAAACGCCGCTTCCGGCGGAATCAGTGTGCCATATTCCGGTTGGTAAATGGTGACAGAAGCGTAAATTTTTATGGAAAGGAGCTGAAATTTGGATTGACCAGGGCTGGCAAAGGTGTATAATGGAGACGTAAAGTCTCAGCGGAAACTTGTACATCTGGAGGAAGAAACATGTTTGAATTCTTAATCAAGAAGCTGAAGGCCCATCCCCGGAAGATCGTCTTCACCGAGGGAACCGATCCCCGCATTCTGGAGGCCGCCGCCCGGCTGCTCTCCGCCACGTTCCTGATGCCCGTCCTGGTGGGCAACCGGGAGGAAATCCTGGCCGCCGCCGAGGAGGTGGGCTTCAACGTCAAGGGCGCGGAGATTCTGGACCCCCTGACCTTTGAGGATATGGAGAAGATGGTCGCCGAGATGGTGGCGCTCCGCAAGGGCAAGATGACCGAGGAGCAGTGCCGCGAGAAGCTGAAGCAGGGCAACTACTTCGGCACCATGCTGGTAAAGATGGGCTATGCCGACGCTCTTCTGGGCGGCGCCACCTATTCCACCGCCGACACCGTCCGTCCCGCGCTCCAGCTCATCAAGACCAAGCCGGGCTGCAAGATCGTCTCCAGCTGCTTCATCCTGGTCCGTCCCTCCGCCACCGGCGACCCCGACGTCTTCGCCATGGCGGACTGCGCCATCAACATCAAGCCCACGGAGGACGAGCTGGTGGAGATCGCCGTGGAGACCGTGCAGACCGCCCGGACCTTCGGCATCAACCCCAAGGTGGCCTTCCTCAGCTACTCCACCCACGGCTCCGGCGCCGGCGACGACGTGGACAAAATGCGCGGCGCCTGCGAGAAGGCCAAGCTGAGCCTCCCCGGCGTGGTGGTGGACGGCGAGCTTCAGTTCGACGCGGCGGTCTCTCCCCGCGTGATGAAGACCAAGTGCCCCGACTCCCCCGTGCACGGCCGGGCCAACACCTTCATCTTCCCCGACATCAACGCCGGCAACATCGGCTATAAGATCTGCCAGCGCATGGGCGCGTTCGAGGCTTACGGCCCCATTCTCCAGGGCCTCAACGCCCCCATCAACGACCTCTCTCGGGGCTGCAACGCCCAGGAGGTCTATTCCATGGCCATCATCACCGCCGGCCTGTGCGAAGACTGAGCGGCCTGTTCATCCGGGCAAACAGATCCCGCATAAACGGTTGAACGGAACCGGCAAAATCGTACAATTGATAAGAAGCCCCCTTGTGCAAGATCATCAGCCTGCACAGGGGGGCTTCGGCTTACGTAAAAGAAAGGTGCGCAAGGATGCACTCTGCCAGCCGGAGGCCCTCCGGCAAGCTCATGCCCTGATGGGACAGCGGGTTTTCCTTTACAGCCCAGACGCCCCCGGAGAAAAGCGGGAGCGGCGCGTCTGCGCCGCTCCCGTCAACCCTCGGTTTCCCTGCCCGAGACCGCCCGCACGGCCTGGGGCAGCGCATCCGCCAGGGATTCGCCCGTTCTCAGCTCTCCATATGCCGCCCCAAAAAGGCGGCGATGGTCTGGGCCAGCTTGTACTCCGCGTCGCCGGTGGCAGCGCCGGGCGTGCTGCCCACAAACAGGACCATGCCCAGCAGGTCTCCCTCCGAGAGGATGGGCGCCGCCACATTGGTGACCAGTTTGTCGCTGCCGTCGCAGACGGGGATGGCGTCCCCTTCTCCGCTGTACTGGTAAATGCGGCGGCTCTCCATGATCTGCTCCAGCTCAGGGGTGATGCGCTTGCCCAGCAGCTCCCGTTTGCCGCCGCCGGCCACGGAGATGACGGTGTCCCGGTCGGTTACGGCGCAGATGCAGCCGGTGGAGCGGCTCATGGTCTCGCAGAGCTGCCCGGCAAAGTCCTCCACGCCCCCCAGAAGGGAATACTTTTTGAAAATGACCTCGCCGTCCCGGCTGGTGTAAATCTCCAAGGGGTCGCCCTCCCGGATACGCATGGTGCGGCGAATTTCCTTCGGAATAACCACCCGGCCGAGGTCGTCAATCCGCCGCACAATTCCAGTTGCCTTCATATTGAAAAACTCCTTTGAAAAGTGATGGTTGCTATGTCACTCTGGCAAATGCTAGTATCCACAATTTTAGCCGCCTTATGCCGCCGGAAGTCTTGGTGATGTCTGGAAAACACGTTTACCCGACCGCCGGCCATGGAACCAGCTCCGCAAAAATCCGGCGGGAGGCAATTGCCTCCCGCCGGAACGGCGTTCTGTCATTATGCGCCGGTCTTCTCCGCGGCGCGCCGCTCAGAAGCAGATATTCGCAATCACCGCCAGCGGAATCGTCGCGAGCAGAATCACCAGCATTCCAACGCAGGAATAGGTATACGCCTCCCGGCTGGTGAGATTTTCGTTGCCGTGGATCAGGCCTACCGGCGCGGAGGCTCCGGGCAGAATCAGGCCCATATTTACCAGCCAGATCAGCATGATGCCGATGGCCATGGCGTTGGACCCCGTGGACTCAATGAAGGGGGCCAGAATGGGAACCATGGCTGTGCCGATGGCGATGTTGGACGCGGCGTTTGTCAAAATGCTGGTAACCAGCATCGCCACAATCAGCACAAACCAGGGGCCCCGGCCATGGAACACGCCGCCCAGGGTCTGGGAGATGAAGGCAATGATGCCGGTGGCCTCGTTCGTCATGGCGGAGGCCACCACCATGGTGGAGCCGATCATCAGCAGCACCGGCCACTGGATGCAGTTCCCCGCCACCTCGGAAAATTTAATCAGGGACTCCCGCCCGTCCGCCGACGCCATGGAGATATAGGCCGCGCCCAGGGCAAAGAAGCCGGCGGCGGAAATCTTGTTGGCAATCAGGTCGTACAGAGGGAAGCTCTTGGGCAGCAGGGCGCTGAGAAACACGAAGAAGAACACCACCGCCGCGGACCACAGCAGCTTGCGCTGGCGCTTGTCCATGCCCGTCTCGTTGGCCAGGGAGGTGACGTCGAAGTCATGGAGCGGCTTTGTATTCACCTTCAGAACCTTCACCTGATAGAGCAGATACAGCCCCATGCTGGCAAGCGCGCCCGGCAGGGTCACCGCCATGAACTTCATCAAAGACAGCGGGGCCACTGTCTCTCCCCACAGGTTGAACAGCGACATCTGCCAGCCCCGGATGGGGGCGATGGCGCCGCCCGTCACAAAGGCCAGCGCAATGCCGACGATGGTGCTGTTGGCAAACTTGTCTCCCTTCTCGTAGTGCAGGACCTTCAAGATTCCGTCGAAGATGGCCCAGTACAAAATAATCATGGCCAGGGAGCTGGTGAAGATGCAGATGAACATCAGCGACGCGTAGATGATGTAGACAAAGAGGTATGGATGCCCTTTCAGGGCCTTTCTGGACAGCATCCAGCGGGCGATATGCTCCGTGACTCCGTAGTAGTTCAGGGCGCCGGCCACAATATACGCCGTGGCGCTCTGGAACACCACCGCGTGGCCCAGACTGCCCGCCGCCGCCTGCCCCAGCGAGCAGTAGCCCACAATGGAGAGGGCGCAGATGCTCAGCAGCGCAGGCCAGTGCACGTCGCACGCGGAAAACAGGTAGATCATGCCGATGAAGATGCCCAGCACCTTCATGCCCATCTCGGTAATCGGTTCCACCGGCGGAATAAAGCCAATTCCGAACATCAGGACCACGCCGACGATGGCATTGACGTAGTAGGCCTTGCTCCGGACGATTCCCTTTTTCACTTCGTTAGCCATGATGTTTCCTCCCTCATGATTCTGTAATGTTGACGGGCTCCCGTCAAATATCCACGCTCTTCGCCAGACGGTGCAGGGCCCGCAGGCCCTCCTGAGCCTCGAACGCCTCCTCCGTCATACATTGCAGCGCGCCGAAGGAGCAGGCCCGGACGCAGGCGGGCTGCATGCCGTTTTTCACCCGCATATAGCAGCCGTCGCACTTCACCATTTTCCCGTCGCTTTGGCGGAAGCGGGGCGCGCCGAAGGGGCAGGCCATGGCGCAGCTCTTGCAGCCGATGCAGTTGGTGTTGTCGTAGATCGTAAAGCCCGTATCGCCGTCCTTCTGGATGCAGCCCACGGGGCAGGCCTTGATGCAGGGCGCGTCCGCGCAATGCATGCAGGCGGCGGAGACATAGGCGCAGTAATAGCCCTCCGGCGTCTTGAACTCCGTGTCATAGGTCTTGCGGTAAGCCGCCTCCCCCGCCTGGACGTCGATGTCATTCTGGTCCATGCAGGCAATGGCGCAGGCGGAGCAGGCGCTGCATTGATCCGGATCAAACGCGATGACATATTTCATGAACTCTCTCCTCCTTACGCTTTCCGGATGTTGCACCGAAGCCCCTTGAAGCCGGGGAAGCCGGTGTAGGGGTCCAGGTGCGTGGTGGAGACCAGCAGATTGACGTTGGCCTCCGAATAGCCGTGCAGCATTTGCAGGTGCCCCGGCTTGAGCTTGCTGGTCAGCTTCGCCTTGACGCGGATCTCTCCCTTGGGGCTCCAGAGGATCACCGGGTCCCGGTCCCGGATGCCCAGGGCCTCCGCGTCCTGGAAGTGAATCTCGCACAGGGGCTCCGGACGGATGCTCCGGGCCCAGGGGGACTCGTGAAGCCGGGAGTGAATGGCCGTGCCGGTCCGGGTGCCGGTGGAGAGGTGGAAGGGATAGTCCCGGCGCATCTCCTCGCTGTCCTCGTCCCCCAGGGCGTCGTAGTACTCCGGGAGGGGATTCAGGCCATAGACCTTCTGGAACTCCATCACCCTCTGGGAGGTGAACTCAAACTTCCCGGAGGGGGTCTTGCAGTGCTCGATGTACGCCCCCGGCGTCACCGGCTTGGCGATGGGCACCTTGACGGGCAGGTCGCTGGCCTTCAGGTCCGCCACGGTCAGTCCGCAGCCGTCGATGATCCAGTCCATGCAGGCCTCGTATCCGGCGCTGAGCATCTCGTCCTCCAGCTCCATGTAGCGGGCCAGCTCACACAGCCAGTCCACATCGGGCTTGGAGTCGTACAGCGGCGGAATCACCGGCTTTGTAAAGGTCAGATAGCCGCCCTGATAGGCTTTCAGCTCTCCCCGCTCCAAAGAGGAGCAGGCCGGAAGCAGGATGTCGGCGTACTTGGCTGTCTCCGTCATGAAGAGGTCGCTGTCCACGAAGAAGTCCAGCGTCTGGATGGCCTCCGCCAGCTTGTCCGTCTCGGGGAACATCTTGATGTTCATGCCCACGCCCACAATGGCCCGGACGGGATAGGGCGTTCCGGTCTTGATCTGGCGGGCCAGGTCCATGGCCTGAAACTCGTCGTAATACTTGTCCCAGATGGGGAATTTCCCCTCGGCGATGCGGCGCTCGTCTGTGGGCCGGATGGAGGAGTAGAACTCCTTCTCCCGGGTGGGAAAGCCCGCGGGCTTGTGGAGGTAGGTCATGGGGTTGGGGATGTTGCCGCCGGCCCGGTCGTAATTCCCCGTCAGGGCGGAGAGGCAGAAGATCGCCCGGAAGGTCTGGAAGCCGTTGGTGTAGTGTACCAGCGTGGAGGTGGACTGGTTGATGCAGGCGGGGCCGTTGGTGGCGAAGACGCGGGTGGCCTCCAGAATGTCCGCCGGGTCCAGGCCGGTGATTTTGCTGGTGGTCTCCAGGTCGAAGCGCTTGACGTACGCGGCGTACTCCTCATAGCCGTAAGTATACCGCTGGATGTAGTCCATGTCCGCCCAGCCATTCTGGATAATCAGGTTGGCCATGCAGGAAGCCAGGGCGGCGTCGGTGCCCGCGTTGATGTGGAGGAAGATGTCCGCCAGATTCTTGGCGGCGGGCGTAACGCGGGAGTCCACGATGATGACCTTCCCTCCCCGCGCCTTCAGGGCCTGCACTTTCTGCACGGAGAGATGGTTGGAGTAATAGCCGCAGTAGGCCCAGCCCAGGAAGGTGTTCGCCCGGGCGAAATCCGGTCCGCCCCCCGCTCCGGCGGTCATCATCCCCGCCAGGACGCCGGCCTGGTTGCAGGTGCTGTCGTCGCTGCCGTAGTTCACGGAGCCGAAGGCGTAGGCAAAGCGGTGGAGAATCGGGCGGTACCATTTGCAGTAGCCGGAGAAGAAGGCCACGGCGTGGGGGCTGTAAGTCTTCCTCACCTTTTTGAGATTGCGGTCAATCTCCGCGTAAGCCTCCTCCCAGGTGATGGGCTCAAATTTTCCCTCGCCCCGCCGGCCCACCCGGCGCAGGGGCGTTTGGAGGCGGTCGCTGCGGTAGATATAGTCCCGGTTGTTCACGCCCTTGGCGCAGATATAGCCCTTGTTGTAGGGGTGCTCCTTCGTTCCCTCCACCTTCAGGACCTTGCCGTCCTTCACATAGCAGTCCAGGCCGCAGTGGTGTCCGGGGCTGCAAATCGCGCAGAGGGACCGCCGGACCTCGATCCCCGTGTCCTCACCGGGGATTTTCGCCTTGATCCTTTTCTCCAGTTCAGTCAAGTTTTTTCCCTCCTATGAAATCAATGAAGCTGTCGGGGAAGCCCTTCTCCTTCAGCTTGCAGGCGGAAGCCACGTCCATCTGCCCCGGCCGGCTGGAGAAGGCCTTCAGCAGGCTGTTTTTCAAAATGCCGTTGCTCTCCGCCGAGCCGATGAGGTTCACGCACTGGATGTCCGCTCCCCTCCGCACGCCCCGGATGTAATAGGTCTCGTCCTCATACTCATAGACCTCGTCCCCGGGCCGGCAGGCGCTGACGTCGCCGATGCTGATAAAGTCAAAGTGCAGGTAGTGGGCCAGATTCAAAAGGATGTTGGCGTCAAATTCCTCCCGCCCGCCAGTCATGTTGGCCCCGGCCACCCGGCCCTGGTTCCCGGCGTTGGCCCACACGCCCACGTATTTGTGAACGCCGGACTGCTTTTCAATCGCCTCGCAGCAGTCCCCCGCGGCGTAGACGCCTTCGGCGCTGGTCCGCATGCCCGGGTCCACCCGGACCGCCCGGCCCAGCTCCAGGCCGCTGTCCTTCAAAAAGCCCACGTTGGGCCGGACGCCGATGCACACCGCCACCATGTCTGCGGTGAAGCGCCTTCCGCTTTGCATCACCGCCGTCAGCCGTCCGTCCGGCTCCCGCTCGATGGAGGAGAGCATCTGCTCAAAGGCCAGGGAGACGCCCTTGCCCTCCAGGTCCTTGTGGATGCGGAGGGCCGTCTCCTCGAAGGCCGCCACGCAGAACATCCACTTGGCGCCGTCCACCAGCGTGCAGGGAATGTCCCGCTCCACCAGGTCCTCCACCACCTTGATGCCCACCCAGGACGCGCCGATGACCAGGCCGCTTCGAATCTTTCCGGCGTCCAGGGCCTCTTTCAGGGCCACGGCATCCGCCACCGTCCGCATTTTCACAACGCCCGGCAGGTCGATTCCCGGAATGGGCGGCACCAGGGCGGATGCGCCCGTGCTGATCAGGATGTTGTCATAGGCCGCCTGGCTCCCGTCCGCGAAACGAAGGGTCCGGGCGGCGGCGTCCAGCCCGGTGACGGGCTTTTTGCCGTAAAAGTTCAGGTTCAGCTCCCGGGTGATCTTCTCCAGAGGGCCGAAGGGAAACAGGGCGTCATAGGGGATCGCGCCTTTGACGTAATAGGTGGTCAGCATGGGGTTGGAGGGCCCCAGGTCCACGTCCGCGTAGACGTCGATCTGGGCCGACGGGTCCCTTCTTCGCGCCTCGGAGGCGGCGTGATACCCCGCGCCGCCGAAGCCCACAATGGCGATTTTGTTCATATCGTCCTCCCGCCGTCTCCGTGCAGGAACCCGCTGAGGGTTGAAATATCCTCGCAGGTTTCAATGCTGCACAGCGCGTCGATGGCCCGCTCCAGCTTCTCTCCGCCAAGGACGGGGGCCGCCTGAATCCGGAAGCGGTCCACAAACTGCTCCCGGGTCATCATGTTCGCGGGGTGGCCGGGGTGGCAGTCCATGGATTTGGTGAAGCTGCGCCCGTCGAAGGTGTTGACGGTCATGGTCTTCATGAGGAAGGAGCCCTCCCGGAAGAGCTTGAAGCCCAGTCCCCGGGGGTCCGGCGGGGAGTTTCCGGGAACAACCCGTTTCGCGAAGGCGATGACGTCCGGATTGCTCAGCATCTCCCGGCTGTACCAGTTGGCGCCGGGGGTGGGGTCGTGCAGCATGGCGGAGATGACGTAGGGAATGCTGAACTGGGCGTGGGTCAGGGACTTGAAGCCCCCCTCCGGCGGCAGGTCCATGCGGCTCATCCTGGGGGGATCGACGATGATCTCCCGAATGTCCTCCTTCCGCAGGCCGTTTCCGAAAATGATCTCGGAGGCCAGCTCGGCGGGGGTCTGGACCCACATGTTGGCGGGCCAGTGCTTTAAAAGCGTGGTCATGGTCAGCCAGGTCTCCCCCAGCTCCCGGGTGTACCAGGAGGGATCGTAATGGTCCGTCATCAGATTGGCGTAAGCCGCGGGATCGTCCAGCCCGTCCATGAAGTTGTGGACGCCCTTTTGCACCAGGTCCGCGATGACGATGCCGTCCCGGGCCCGCAGGCCGTGCTCGTAGTGGTAGAAGTCGGACATGGTGAACTCATGGAGGCAGGTGGGCAGGGTGCTGCACGCCGTGCCCAGGCCGATGGCCTTGTTGATGGCGTTGGCGTCCAGGCCCATCAGCTTCACGGCGGGGATGATGCACCCGAAGATCTGCCAGCTGGTCAGGCCCCAGCCGTGCTCCTGCTGGAAATCCAGGGTGGGCTGCACGGCGCATGCGATGCGCTGATAGACCTCATAGCCCAGGACGATGGCCGTCAGCAGGTCCTTGCCGCTTTTTTTCAGGTGCTCCGCCTCCACCCAGGCGCAGGGCACGATGCCGCAGGCCGGGTGTCCGGTCCAGGAGGTATCCTCCCAGTCCAGCATGTCCGACAGGGCGCCGGCCAGGAACGCGGCGTTGGCGGGGGCCAGCCGGTCGCCGCTGACCCATCCGGTGGCAGTCCCTCCGGCGCCGCCGTTGGCCGCCAGGGCCATCTCGGCGGCCTTTTTGGTGCCGGGCACGTCCTTGGCCGCCAGGGACACGCCGATGGTTTGCAGCATAATCATCTTCGCCCGCTCCACGACCTCCGGCGGGATGTCCTCGAACCGGGTCTTCTCCGTAAACTCGCTGAGGATGTCGGTATAGTTCGTCTCAATTTTATGCCAGCTGTAATGCATATCAGGAACCTCCGTTTTCCGTAATAGCCGCCGCTCAGTGCAGCATCCAATCCAGGGTGGAGAGGTCTTCGCAGCTCTCCAGATTCAAAAGGACCTCCAGCGCCCTTTCCATCCTGTCCTCACTCAGAACGGGGGCGGCCTGAATCCGGAAGCGGGAGGAGATTTCTTCCCGGTCCATCATGTTGGCCGGATGGCCGGGGTGGCAGCTCATGCTCTCGGAGAAGGTGCGCCCGTCCTTCGTCTTCACGATCATCGTCTTCCAGGGATAGTCCCCCCGCTGGAAGAGCTCGAAGCCGTTGATGGGGGAGTCGACGGGATCGTCGCTGGCCTTCACACGCCGGGCCAGGGCGACGACCTTCTCGTCCCTCATGTTCTCCGGGGTGTACCAGGCGGAGCCGGGCGTCCGGTCATACAGCATGGCGGCCAGGACAAATGGGATGTTGAACTGCGCGTGGGTGATGGAGGTGAAGCCGTCCCCCACGGGGTCCATGCGGCGGTGGGTGCCGGGCTTGACGATGATCTCCTCAATGTCCTCGGGACCGATGCCGTTTTTGGTGACGATGTTGTAGACGATCTCCACTGGCGTCTGGACCCACATGTTGGCGGGCCAGTGCTTCAAAAGCGTCTCCATAATCATGTAGCGCTGCCCCAGCTCCCGGGTGTACCAGCTGGGATCGTGGCGCTCCTGGGTCACCAGGGTGCCGAAGGCCCCGAAGTCGTCGATGCCGTCCTCCAGGTTCTCCACCCCCAGCTTGGCGCAGCGGGCCAGGGTAACAGCCACCTGATTGCGGAAGCCGTGCTCGAAATGATAGACGTCGGACTTGGTGTACTCGTGGAGATTGGTGGGAATGGGGGCGCAGGTGGTGGCCATGCTCAAGGCCTTGTTGATCTGAAGGGAATCGTGGCCCATCAGCTTCACCGCGGGAACCAGGGAGCCGAAAAGCTGCCAGCTGGTCAGGCCCCAGCCCCGGCGGGTCCGCTCGTCCAGGGACGGCTGCACCGCCATGGCGATGCGCTGGTAGACCTCATAGCCCACCACCACCGCCGTAATAAAATCCCTGCCGGAGAGCTTCCGGCTCTCCGCCACGCCCCAGGCCACGGGGACGATGCCGCAGGAGGGGTGCCCCGTGCAGGAGCAGTCCTCCCAGTCCAGCATGTCCGCCAGCGTGCCGTTGAGCATGCAGGCGTTTTCCAGGCTGAGCTTGGACCCGTCCACCCAGGCGGTGGCCTCTCCGCCTCCGCCGGCGTTGCACTGCTTGGCAAGCTCAATGGCCTTTTTCGTCTCGCCCATGTCCTTGGCCGCCAGCGCCACGCCGATCACTTGGGTGGTGATGATCTTGGCCCGCTCCACCACCTCCGGCGGAAGGTCCTCGTACTTGGTGTTCCGGATGTATTCCGAGAGAATCTGCGTGTAATTCGTCGTGAGCTTGTGCTGACTGAAACCCATAGTTTTTCACTCCCCGGCTGTACTGTAAATTTGGAATTTCCGCTTTTATTGTAATGGGTCCCATCTCCGGGTGTCCAATGGTGATTTACGCTCTCCGCTACCAAAAAAACGCATACCGGTTCCGAGATTTTGCGGACCGTCCCTTTTGCCGGGGATTTCTTCCAAAAAAGTTCAAAAAAACGCCGCCCGCTCCCGCGCCGCCGGATTCCGGTTTTCTTTATGGAAGCAAGCAGAAAAAGCGATTGGCCGGAAACGGGTCGGAGGGGTATACTGGAAGGAGAGCTCAAAATCAAAGGAAAGGAATGATCCCATGTTATACTGGCGCGCAAAGATCGGTCTGATCTGCCCCGGCCCCGCCGTCACGGCGGAGAACGACTTCAACCGCTATGCGCCGGAGGGCGTCGGCATCAGCTCCATGCACATCGGCTGGGGCGCCCCGGGCAACGGTCCCACGCCGGAGCGGCTCAAGTCCATGGCCGCCAATCTGGAGGAGGGCTGCCGCTCCTTCCTGGACCCCCGGGTGGAGCAGGACGTCATCATCTTCGGCTGTACCTCCGGCAGCTTCATCGGCGGGCCCACCTTCGACCAGGAGTGCATTCAGCTCATCCAGCGGGTCACGGGCACCAAGGGGCTGACCACCAGCACCGCCGTGCTGGAGGGCCTGCGCCGCCTGGGCGCGGGAAAGGTGGCGCTGATCACTCCCTACCCCGACGAGACCAACGAGGCGGAGCGGCTGTTCCTGGAGAAAAACGGCGTGGAGGTCACCAATCTGGTGGACATGAATCCCCAGCGGCAGTTCATCCCCTCCCTGGACCCCGTCTATGTTTACGGCCAGGCCAAAAAAATGGACAAGACCGGCGCGGAGGCCCTGTTTGTCAGCTGCACCGGCCTGAACTGCATGGGCGTGATCCGGGAGATGGAGGAAGACTTCGGCCTGCCGGTCATCACCAGCAACCAGGCCAGCCTCTGGGCCAGCCTGCGCCTGGCCAGGGTGGGCGCCAGGACCGGCGGCCTGGGCCGGCTCTTCACACTGTAATAGAAAGGGGTATCCATATGCTGAATTGGCGCGCGAAGATCGGGGCCATCTGCCCCGGCCCGGCTGTCACCGTTGAAAACGACTTTAACCACCGCGTTCCCCCCGGCGTGGGCGTCAGCACCATGCACATCCCCTGGGGAAAGCCCGGCGCGGGCCCCACGCCGGAGAACCTGAAGATGATGGCCAGCGGCCTGGAGGAGGGCTGCCGCCGGTTTTACGACCCCCGGGACAAGCAGGACGTCATCATCTTCGCCTGCACCTCCGGCAGTCTCATCGGCGGACCCACCTTTGACAAGGAGTGCGTCCGGATCATCGAGGACGTGACCGGCACCAAGGGCCTGACCACCAGCACCGCCATTCTGGAGGCCTTCCAGGCCCTGCGTATGACCCGTCTGGCGGTCATCACCCCCTATCCCGACGCCACCAACGACGCGGAGAAGCTGTTTTTGGAGAAAAACGGCGTGGGCGTCACCACCATCGTGGACATGAATCCCACCCGGGAGTATATTCCGACCCTGACCCCCCAGTTCGTCTACCAGCAGGTGAAGAAGCTGGACCTGACCGGGGCGGACGGCATCTTCGTCAGCTGCACCGCCCTGGACTGCATCGACATGATCCGCTACATGGAGGAGGATTTCGGCCTCCCGGTGGTCACCAGCAACCAGGCCAGCATCTGGGCCTCTCTGCGCCGCGCCGGGGTGGGCGTCAAACTGCCGGAAATGGGCAGGCTGCTGACTCTTTGAGGCGGCGCCTTCGCCCCTTCCCACAGCCCCTTTTGAAAAGAAGCCACAGCGGAGCCGGGATTTCTCCCGGCTCCGCTGTGGTTTTCCCGCTCTCCATCCCCTCACCGGAACGGCGAGAGCGGCGGATAGGGCTCGTCCTGCGCGGCGGGGTCCTGCATGTGGCCCCGGTACTCCACCAGCGTATCGTAGACGATCTTCTCAAAGTAGTTCAGGGTGGTCCGCTTCCGGCTGAACATATAGATGCCCGTCCGGTTGGGAACGGAGAACCCGGTCAGCGGAATCGCCACCAGCGCCCCCATCCGCACATAGGGGTCGTTCACCAGCGCCCGGCCGGAGAGGATGGTAATCATGTCGCTCCCCACCACCGCCTCCTTGACCAGCTCCGGCGTGGGAAACACCGCCACGCAGTGCATCCGCCGGAAGGCCTCGCTGAAGGCGGTCCCGTTGGGCACGGTGGAGTAGTGCTGGGGGGCGGCGTACCGCTCCCCAATCAGCTCGTTGATGTCCACCTGACTGCGGCGGGCGAAGCGCTCGTGATTCTTCCGCACGCAGAGATAGAACTTGTCCACGCCCAGGCAGATCGCCTCCAGGTCGTTTTTCTCCGCCTGCTCCCGAAAGCCGCCCAGCTCCACCGTCTCGTCCATGGAGGTCACGCCGATGTTGGCGATGCCGTCCAGCAGAAGGGACAGCAGCTTCTTCCGCTCCGTCTCATGGAACACGATGGACGCCATCTCGTTGGCCTCCTGGAGCACCATAGTCAGGTGTACGGAGAAATAGCGGCACATCGTCGCGTCGCACAGAAGATGGATGCGCTTTTCCAGCGCGTCCCCCGTCCGGAAGGAGAAGACCATCTCGTTGTACTTGCCAATGATCTCGTCAGACAGCTCCAAAATCCGCTCCCCCTCCGGCGTGGGCACCACGCCGCTGGAAATGCGGCGAAAAATCTGGATGCCGATCTCTTCCTCCATGGACTTGATGATCGCGCTCAGAGTGGTCTGGCCGATATACAGCCGCTTTGCCGCGGCGGAGATGGACCGGCACCGGGCGATTTCCTTCAGGTAGAAAAGATGCTCAATTTTCATAAATCAACTCCCATTGCGGCGGGCGGCTTCCGCGTCCCCGGCCTCCAGACGGAAGCGGAGGGGAACTCAGACGTCCAGCGCGGCGTGGTGTCCCTGATAGACGGCGTTGGTAATATTGGACGGGCGCACGCAGTCGCCCACCAGCCGGACCACGGGCGCGCAGTTCAAAAGACTGTCCGCCGCGCTTCGGCAGGGCCGCTGCCCCACGGCGCAGATCACGCTGGCGCCGGGGACCAGCTCCTCCCCGCCGTCCTTGCCGCCGCAGAGGATGCCCTCCTCCGTGATCTTCTTTCCAGTGCAGCCGGTATGTACTAGGATGCCCTGTTTCTCAATCTCCCTCATGAGGGCCGGACGGTGGCGCACGTTGGCGTCCACGGCGATGTCGTCCCGCATCTCCACGATGTGGACCTTCTTTCCCTCCCGGGCAAGGTGCACCGCGCACTCGCAGCCCGCCAGGCCGCCGCCCAGCACCACCACAGTGTCGCCCACCTTTTCATGCTCCAGGTAATAGCGGTTGACCACCACCACGTTTTCGCCGTCGATGCCCGGAATCGGGGGCACAATGGGCTCGGACCCCACGGCGACGATCAGGGCGTCCGGGGCCAGCTCCTCCGCCAGCTCCGGCGTCACGGCGGTGTTCAAACGGACCTCCACGCCCTCCTGCTCCAGCTGTCGGGCCAGGCTCAGGCCCAGCTCGTACATCTCGCGCTTGAAGGGGATGATCTGCTCGCTCTTCAAAATGCCCCCCAGCTCGCCGCTCTTCTCGCAGAGAAGGACCTTGTGGCCCCGCTGGGCGGCGGTGACGGCGGCCTGCATGCCGCCCACGCCTCCGCCGGCCACCAGCACCTTCTTGGGCCGCAGGGCGGGAACGACCTCCAGCCCCTCCAGCTCATGGCCGATGAAGGGATTGATGGCGCAGCGCCGGGTGGAGGTGTTCACCCGCTCCGCCATGCAGGTGAAACAGCGCAGGCACTTCTTGATGTCCTCCGGGTGGTTGGCCATGGTCTTCGCGGGGAGATAGGGGTCCGCCAGCAGCTCCCGGCCCATCTCGATGATGTCCGCCTTCCCGGACTGGAGAATCTCCTCCATCATGGCGGGGTCGTTCAGCGCGCCCAGCGTCGCCACGGGCACATGGACGTGCTTTTTGATCTCCGCCGCCAGGTGGACGTTGCAGCCGTGCTCGTCGAACATCGAGGGGTGGGTGATGTGGAAGCCGAAGCGGTGAGAGCCTGCGGAGACGTGGATCAGATCCACCTTGTCCTGAATGGCCTCCGCAATCCGGCAGGCCTCGTCCACCTCGTATCCGCCCTCCATGCCCTCCCGGCCGCTGAGCCGGATTTCGATGGGGAAGCCGGGACCCACGGCGGCGCGGATGGCGTCCAGCACCTCCCGGGGGAAACGGACCCGGTTTTCCAGACTGCCGCCGTACTCGTCCGTGCGCTTGTTGAAGTAGGGGGAGAAGAACTGGTTCAAAAGCCAGCCGTGGCCCCCGTGAACCGTGACCATCTCAAAGCCCGCCCGCTTGGCCAGGGCCGCCGTCTCGCCATAGGCCCTGGCGATATCCGCCAGCTGCTCGTGGGTCAGGGCCCGCACCTGGACGCCGTCATAGCGGACGCAGTCCACCGGGCCGTACTGCACCAGGCTGTTCAGCTTCTCCTTGTCCTTCATGTAGGCCCCGGCGAACTGGCCGCCGTGGGACAGCAGCATGCTGGGCACCGCGCCGTGACGCTTGATAGCGTCCGCCGTGTAGGTGAAGCTGGCCAGGGACCCCAGGGTCTGGAGATTCAGCTGGAAGGACTGGTTGCTCCCGTCCGTGGGGGGATGGACCTTCACCGCGCTGATGGTGACGGCTGCGGCTCCGCCCTTGGCCTTCAGCTCGTAATAGGCGGTGGTCTTCGGGCCAATGCAGTGGTCGCTGGTGATGTCCGTACCGCTGGTGGGCGAGGAGAACATCCGGTTCCGGAAGATGACGTTTCCGATTCGAATGGGGCTGCACAGCAGGGGGTATTTCTTATCCATGTTGTTTCCTCCTTATCATGATCCGTTGAAATTTGGCGTCTGGTAAACAGGAAGCCCTCCTGGGGGAGGGCTTCGCGCGCAATGGAAGCCGAGCTGTTTCTCACATGCCCAAAGCCTCGGGGAGCCACAGGCAGACAGCCGGGCAGTAGGCGATCAAAAGCGCCATGGCCAGCAGCAGCAGCGTATACGGCAGCGTGGACTTCACCACTTCGCCGAAGGAGCGTTTGGAGACGGACATGGTCACAAACAGGTTCGTGCCGAAGGGCGGAGTCAAAAAGCCGATCTGGGCCATCATGACGCAGATGATGCCGAAGTGAATCAGGTCAATCTCATAGTACAGCAGCGAAGGCAGAAGAATCGGGCAGATCACCACCACCAAGGACTGCAAACCCACAAACATGCCCGCCACCAGTAAGAAGATCACGATCGCCAGCAGGAACATCTCCTTGGAGCCGATGTTGGCAATGATCCACTGGCTCAGGGTATTGGGCAGGTTGATGTAGGTGATGAACCAGGTCAGAACGCCGCTGGCCGCCATCATGAACGTGGCCGTGCTGGCCAGCACCAGCCCCCGGAACACCTTCCGGGGAACCTCCCGCAGGGAGAGGCTACGGTACACGAACAGCTCGATCAGCAGCACATAGAGCACGGAAATCGCCGCAGACTCCGTGGGCGTGGCCCACCCGGCGTAGATGGACCCCAGGACGATCACCGGAAACAGCATGGCGGGAACGGCCCGGACGACGATGCCCAGCGCGTCCCTCCGGGGATACTTGATGGGCTTTCCGCAGCCCTTCCGGCGGCACTCGATCACGGAATAGACCGCCCACAGCGCCGCCAGCAGAATGCCAGGGACAAAACCGGCGGTGAACAGCTTGCCCACGGAGCACCCCAGCGCCACCGCGAAGACCACCATCGGCGTGCTGGGCGGAATCAGGACCCCAAGGGTGCCTCCCGCCCCGATGACGCCCACGGCGGTGCGCTGGGAATAGCCGCCGTTGATCAGGCCGGGAATCATCACCCCGCCGATGGCCACCACCGTGGCCACGGCGGAGCCGCTGATCGCCGCGAAGAAGGCGCAGGCGGCAATGGCCGCCACCACGGGCCCTCCGCTGAACCAGCCGAAGAAGATGTTCATCACGTCAATCAGGTATTTGGAGGTCTTTCCGCCGGAGGCCAGGGACCCCGCCACCACAAACAGCGGAATGGCCAGGAGCACAAAGCTGTTCAGCGTGGAGTACATGGACTGGATGACGATCAGAAGCGGCGTGGTGGTGTAGGCCGCCACCCCCGCCGTGGCCGCCATCGTAATCATAAACACGATGGGGACGCCCAGCAGAAGCAGGAGGAAAAACAGCGCGATGACAATCACGACTCCTCCCCCCTCTCGATGTCTTCGCCCCGCCGGACCGTCCGGACGCCCATGACGGCCTTGACGAAATACCGGACCGCAATGCCCGCGAAGGACAAGGGGAAGAAGATATACGTGTGCCACACCTTGAAGGGAATGGAGGTGTAGGCTGTTCCGAAGGTGTACATATTCACCGCAGACTGAACCGCGTAGCGCAGCATGAACAGGAAAAACGCGGCGCAGAGCACGTCGGTGAACAAAATCAGGTAATTGCCCCGCTTGGTTCCCAGGGCCACCAGCACCGCGTTCATCCGGGGATGCTCGTCCGTGGTGACGGCGACGCTGGCGGTAATCATGGTGATGGACATGAAGATCATCCGGGAGCTCTCCTCCAGCCAGGAGATGCTGTTTCCGGTGATCTTGCGGGAGACGACGTCGCAGACGACTCCCACCGTCAGCAGCAAAAACGCGATGCTGCACACGGTCTCCTCAAAAATGGTCAGGGCGGCATACAGCTTTTTCATCAGTTTCATGGCGCACCTTTCAGCCTCTCAAGTCTCGTCGATCGTTCAGCCGCGGGAGTCCACCCGGTTGGAATCGATGAACTCGATGAACCACTTCAGGAAATCGCCGTCGATGTACGGATAGTCCTCGTACATCCAGGAAACGGCGTCGATCCACTGCTGCTTCTGCTCCGGCGTCAAATAGGTAAAGGTGACGCCCATCTCCCCGGCCTTCTTGACGGAGGCCTCCAGCTCGGCGTAATAGGTGTCCACGCCGGTCTCGGCCACCAGCTTGTACCCGTCCACAAAGGCCTGCTGCTGCTCGGCGCTGAGGCTGTTCCAAAGGCCGGCCCGCATCACGCCGGGGGAGCAGTGGAAGGCGTGGAAGGTGTCCACGAAATAGGGGGCCTGCTCGAAGAACTTCTGGTCCACCGCGCCGCCCACGTCCACGCACAGCCCGTCGATGACGTCCTGCTGCAGCGCCGTATAGACCTCGTTGAAGCCCATGATGACCGTTCCGGCGCCCCAGGAGTCAAACATGTCGGAATAGGTGTGGCCGGACATGATCCGCATCTTTTTCCCGCGCAGATCCTCCGGCAGGGTCACCGGCGACTTGGAGGCGATGCCCCTTGTAAACATGGAGGAAATGCCCACGAACACGACGCCCTTCTCCGAGGCCCGCTCGGAGAACTTCTCCCGGAACTCCTCCTGGGCCATGACGTTCCAGAAGGTCTCCGCGTTGCCGAACACGCAGGGCAGCGTGAAAGCCTCGAAGTCCGGAATCGTGCTGGCCAGGGTGCCGGTGGAGATGTTCGCCATGTCGATGGTGCCGCTGAGGATGCCCTCCCACATGGCGGCCTCGTTGCCAAGCTGGCTGCTGGGGTACAGCTCCACCTTAACGGCGCCGCCAGTGGCCTCCATCACATGGTCCGCCACCACCTGCGCGTTGATATAGGCCTGGTTGGACGTGGACACGGACAGGCCCCATTTAATGGTAACGGGATTTTCGGCGGTGGGGGCGGCGGCCCCCTGGGCGCCGGGCTTCTGTCCGCCGCAGGCGGTCATTCCCACAATCATGGCCGCCAGCAGCAATCCGGATAGTATTTTTTTCATAACGACCCTCCCATGAAATTTGTAGACTCCGATCGGCAAGCGCCTCGGTCCGGCGGGAAAGCGCCTCTTCGTCCGCCCCGGCGGCCCCATGGGTCTCCGTGCCGTCCCGCGTGCGAAATTCCCGCTTTATAGCAACAATTATAGACGATTTTCCCCCCTCCCGTCCAATGGCATTTTTTGATTGCCTTTAGCAGAAAAAGCGATTTGACGGCGCCGGGAAAAGCGGATAGACTTTTATCATTCCAAACTCCAAGAATGAAAACGAAAGCGAGATATCAGGCCATGATTCAGAACATCACCGTCATCGGCGCGGGCTCCACCGGCCACGCCGCCGCCGCGATCTATTCTATGAAGGGCTTTGCGGTCACCCTGTTCGACCACGAGGAGTTTGCCCCCCGCCTCTCCAAGGTGCGGGAGCTGGGCGGCGTGGCCCTCCGGGGCAAGGTCCGGGGCATCGGGCAGGTTGCCCGCGTCTCCACCTCCCCGGAGGAGGCCATCCCCGGCGCGGAGCTCATCGCGGTACACGTCATGTCCCCCCGCCACGAGGAGGTGGCCCGGACCATCGCCCCCTACCTGCATGACGGGCAGCACATCCTCATCGTCCCGGGCAACCTGGGTGCTTTCGTGTTCCGCCGCGTCTTCCGGGAGCTGGGCGTGACGGCGGACGTAACCGTCACGGACCAGGAGGGCAACCTCTGCCCCTGCCGCCTGACCGGGGACGCGGAGGTGACCGTGGGCATGCCCTTAAAGCCCAAGCGTATCGCCTCCCTTCCCGCGTCGGACACGGAGCGGGTAATCCGGGCGCTGGAGGGCGTCTGGGAGTTCAAGGCCAACCGGAACGTGTTTGAGTGCGCCCTGAACGCCAACAACGTCGTGATGCACATCGGCACCACCGTGCTCTCCGCCTCCAAAATCGAGACCATGGGCGAGGACTTCGTCCTCTTCCAGCACGGCTTCACCCCCGCCGGCATCCGCGTGGGCGGGCTCATCCGGGAAGAGCGCATGTCCGTCATCCAGGCCCTGGGCTTTGAGGAGCACGCCAACCCCCTGGGCATGTACGAGAAGATCACCCATCCGGACCAGTACCCGGAGCTGAGCGTGTTCATGACCCTGGCGGGTCCTGACCGGGTGGATCACCGCTATCTGACGGAGGACTGTTCCTGCGGCGCGGCAATCCTGCTGTCCTTCGCCAAGCGCCTGGGGCTGGAGCTGCCGGTGCTGGAGGCGTTCACCCGCGTGGCCGGCGTCATCACCGGGCAGGATTATCTGGCCGGGGGCCGGACGCTGGAGAATCTGGGCTTCTCTCCGGAGATGTCCGTCTCCGACATTCTGGCCGCCGTCTGAAGAGGGGAGGGTCCGCCGTGGAAATCCGGGAGGAACTGCTCTTTTTAGGCGAGGGGGACGTGGAGGCCCTTCTGACCCCCGCGGACGCCATTGAGGCCGCGGAAGACACCTTCCTCCACATCGGTCTGGGCGACATCACCGTGGGCGAGATGGCGCTGATGTACGCGGACGACGCGAAAAAGAACAATTTCCACTCCATGCCCGCCATCCTCCGCCACAAGGGCTACGCCGGCGTGAAGTGGATCGGCACCTTCGGCGCGCCTCTGCCGGGGTATCCCTTCAGCCACGGGAACCTGGTCATCCTCAGCAGCATCCGCACCGGGTCTCCCGCGGCCATCGCCGGGGCCACCCGGATCACCGCCATGCGGACCGCCGGGGGGCACGGCGCCGTCCAGGCCAAATACCTGGCCAACCCCGACCCCGCCGTCCTCACCGTGCTGGGCTGCGGCGCCCAGGCCCGGGCCGGCGTCTTCGGGTTTCTCACCCAGTTCCCCTCTTTGCGGCAGGTCCGCGTTTTCAGCCGGAGCCGGGGCCCTATGGAACGGCTGCGCCGGGACCTGGACGGCCGGGCGGAGACCGTGCTGTGCGCCTCCCCGGAGGAGGCGCTGCAAGGCAGCAATCTGGTTCTGGCGGCCTCCGGAGCCCAGTCCCCCCTGCTCACGTGGAACATGCTCCGTCCCGGCGTCACCGTCGTCGGTATCGAGGGGTTCCGGGACCTGGACCCGGAGATTGGGAAACGGGCCGCCAAATGGTATCTGGGCTATCGCCCGCCGGATGCCTTCATACTCCGCAGTCCCCGCCTGAACCCGGGCCTCGCCCTCCGGGAGGAGGACGTCTTCGGCGACATGACGGAGCTTCTCACCGGGAAAATCCCCGGCCGGGAGCGGGAGGAGGAGATCATCGTCTCCACCCACATGGGCATGGGCGCTCATGACGTAAACTGCGCCGTTACCGTCTATGACCGCGCCCGGCAGCGGGGCATGGGGCAGACGCTGCTGCTGGACGTTCTCTCCAACTGAATAGCAAACGACTTCTCCGAGCCTCCCCGCCTAAAGGAAACCACGGCGGCCGGCCCGGGTCATTCTGGAAACGGGATGGCCTTCCGTATTTGAAAAGGAGACGCCGCGAAGGTGGATACGATGGAATTCTATCTGCGGCGCTGTCCATACTCTCCCTTATTAAACGGAAAACCGGAAGTCTTGACCGACTTCCGGTTTTCCCATTTTTATAAAGGAGGCGCCTTCATGAGAGCCTATAAACTCCGCGCCCTCATCTTCCTGGCCCTTTGCTGTGACCTGGGCCTTTTCGCCAAGCGCGCCGTCAACCCCTTCGCCAATCTGATCACGGACGCCCTCCACATTCCCGGCGGCATCGGGACCAGCTTTTCCCTGATGTTCCTGGTGGTCGCCGCCTCCATGCTCCCCGGCATGTTCTGCGGCTCCATCATGGGCGCGGTGCAGAGCGTCCTGGCCCTGGGCTTTGGCATGGTGGGCAGCATGGGGGCCCTCTCCCCCATCGGTTACATCGTCCCCGGCCTGGTCGTGGACCTGACCCTGCGCCTTGCCCGAAGGGCCTCCCTCTCCCGGGAAGAGGGCATCCTTCTGGCCAACACCGCCGCCGCCCCCTGCGCGGCGCTGACCGCGAATCTCATCGTCTTCCGCCTCAGCGGCATTCCCCTGCTGCTGTACCTCTGCGTCGCCTCCGCCTCCGGCGCGTTCTGCGGCCTGCTGGCCGCCCGGCTGGCGGCCCGGGTCGCGCCGGTCATCGGCGCGGAGCTCCAGCGGGACAATCCGCAAAAGGAGGAGTATCCCTTATGAAAACCAACACCCTGAACAAGCGCGTCCTTCTGCTCCTGGCCGGTCTGGTCCTTCTCACCGCCGTCCTGGCCGCCCTACACCTGACCACCCGCACCGCCGTCCCCAAGGGCACGCTCCTGGTGGAGGCCCAGGGGGAAACGGTGGAAGCCGCCCTGTCAGAGCTGACGCTGTCCCCCGTCCGCGGAACGGTGGTCAACGGCAAGGGGGAGGAAACCGCCATCCACCGGCAGGGCCTTCTTCTCTCGGAGCTTCTCGCCCACTGCGGCGTCACGGACTTCCGTCAGGTCACCGTCACAGCGGACGACGCCTACTCCGCCGCCGTAACCCGGGAGGAAATTCTCGCCCCGGACAAGGTCTATCTGGTGATGGAGGAGGACGCCGTGCAGATGGTCGTATTCGGGGACCCCAACAGCAAGCGCCGCGTCTCCGGCGTCGTGTCCCTGTGCGTCGCATGATCCCCTTTTTCAGCCGGAGAAACCAGGTCTATCCCGTACTGCGGCAGGACCGGCCCGCCGTGGAAAAACACTTCTCCCATATGGAGGACTGGGAGCGGGAGACCCGGCTCTACCAAGTCCTTGGAGGCGCGCTCCCCCACCCCGCCGTCCTTCACACGGAACCGGGCCTGCTGGTGACGGAATACTGCCCCCACCCCTCTTTGCTGGACGTTCTGGAGCGCCAGGAGCGCGGGGGCTTCTCTCCCGCCCCCTGGGCGGCCCTGGCGGACTGGCTCCGCCGGTGCTTTCAAATCTGCGGCCAACTGCCGGCGGAGGGAAACCTGCGAAACTTCCTGTGGGACGCCGGACGGGAATCCATCCTGGGTCTGGACTTTGAGAGCTTCCGCCCCTGCCCGCCGGAGGAAAGCGCCGCAGAGCTCTCCGCGGCGCTGCTGGCCTATGACCCCGCCGGCACGCCGGTGAAGCGACAGGCCGCCGAACTTCTGCTCCAGGCTTTCCGCGTGCCGGAGGAAACCCTGGCGGACGCCCGTCTGCGCCTCCGTCTGCGCAGAGAGGCCCGTCCTTCCCCGCCGCCCCTCAGCGGAATCGTTCTGGCGGGAGGGGGCTCCCGGCGAATGGGAACCTGCAAGGCCGCGCTGAAGCTCTCCGGCCAGACCCTGCTGGAGCGGCAGGCGGAAAAGCTGCGGGCCCTGGGCATTCGGGACATTCTCCTCTCCGGGGAAGACTGTCCCGCCCTTCCCGGGACCCGGGTCATCCCGGACGCGCTGCCCCGGCGGGGCCCTCTGGGCGGGCTGCACGCCTGCCTCCGCGCTGCGGAGCATCCCGCCTGCCTGGTGCTGAGCGTGGACACGCCTCTGGCGCCCCGCGCCGCCCTGGCCAAGCTCCGGGACGTCCACCGGGGCGGCGTGACGGTGCTGCGCCGCTCCGGCATGGAGGAACCCCTGACCGGCGTCTACGACTCCACGCTCTTCCAGGCCATCGGGTCCCTGATCGAACCGGGGGGCGCGCCGGTGCGCGCCCTGGAACGCATCGCCGCCCGTTCGTTTTTTGACTACGCCGGGCCGCCGGAGCTCCTGATGAACTGCAACACCCCCCAGGAGTACGCCGCCGCCGTGGCCCTGGCGGAGCGGTATGGCCGCTGGGGGCTCGCCCTATGACTCAAAGTCCGATGGTTTCCGCCATGACCTCCTGGTTCATACGCTCCAGCAGCTCAACGCACTCCGCCGCATACCGGCCCACCGCGTCAATGGCCTCAACCTTGGAAATGACCTGGATCCCCTCGCCGGCCAGGGCCCCGGCCTCCTTCACGTTCTCCGCCGTCCGGACGAAGGAGAGTTCCACATACTCCAGCTTGTACTGGTTGGCGAGCCGGATCAGCTGCCGGTCCTTTTCAAACGGAAAGGCGTCATGCCCGGCTTCTCCTATTTATGATACATCTTTTCCAGGATTCGCTTAGACATTTCCTTCAGCATCTCCCGTTCCATCCCCGGATAAACGCCCACCCAGAAGCTGTTGTTCATCACCTGGTCCGTAACCTCCAGCGTTCCGGCGATCCGGTAATCCACGCCCTCCCGCAGACTCTGGAAGCAGGGATGCCGGGTCAGGTTCCCGGCAAACAGAGGCCGCGTCTGGATATTATGCGCCTCCAAATGGGACGCCAACTCATCCCGGGAGACGGCGCTCCCCGGGCGGACCGTCATGAGAAACCCAAACCAGCTGGGGCTGCTCTCCGGGCCGGGCTCCGGGAACAGCAGCCGCCCCTCCAGCGGCTCCAGCGCACGGCGGAGGAACGCCCAATTCTCCCGCCGCCGGGCAACGAATTCCGGCAGCTTCTCCAGCTGCGCCGCGCCGATGGCCGCCTGCATATCCGTGGCCTTCAGGTTATAGCCCAGGTGCGAATACACATATTTATGATCGTAGCCCTCTGGCAGCGTACCAAACTGGCCGGTAAAGCGGCGTCCGCAGGCGTTGTCCTGTCCCCCGCCGCAGACGCAGTCCCGGCCCCAGTCCCGCAGAGACCGGATAATCCGGTGCAGCAGGGGGTTGCCGGTATAAACCGCGCCGCCCTCGCCGGTGGTGATATGATGGGCGGGATAGAAGCTGGAGGTTCCGATGTCGCCGATGGTTCCCGTTTTGCGCCACACCCCGCCGAGCTGGTACTCCGCCCCCAGGGCATCGCAGTTGTCCTCGATCAGCCACAGGCCGTAGTGCTCACAGAACGCCTTCACTGCGTTCAAATCAAAGGGGCAGCCCAGCGTATGCGCCAGGATAACGGCCCTTGTTCGCTCACTCTTCGCCTGTTCCAAAAGGGACACGTCCACATTGCAGTCCGGCATCTTCACGTCCACAAACACCGGTACCAGGCCGCACTGGACAATGGGGGCAACGGTGGTGGGAAACCCGGCGGCAACCGTAAGGACCTCGTCACCCCGTTTCAGCCGCCGCTCTCCCAGCAGCGGAGAGGTCAGCGCGGCCACCGCCAGCAGATTGGCCGCCGAGCCGGAACAGACCAGCGAGCAAAACGGAATACCCAGATAGTCCGCCAATCCCTGTTCAAACCGCTTCGTGTAGTCCCCGGCAGTGAGCCAGAAGTCCAAAGCGGCGTCCACCAGACTGCACAGTTCCGTTTTGTCGTATACCCGGCCGGCGTATGGAATCCGGCCGCCCGGCCGGTAGGGTTCCCTTTGGTGATGCTCCTGGTAGTACTGGCATACGGCCTGTAAAATTGTCTCTTTATCCATCGCATTGCTCCTGCGGCGCCGGGGAGGCGCCAAAATAGTCTTGAATCTGGCGGCGGGTCACGTCAACCGCCCCCTGCCCGGAGAGGACCGCCTTCGTCCACTCCACGGTTTTTTTCACCGCCGTCTCCGCTCCCCAGCGGGGGGCCCAGCCCAGCGTTTCCGCAATTTTGGCGCAGTCCAGCGTCAGGCGCGCCGCCTCATGGGGCCCGCCGTCCGGCGCGGCTGTCCATCTGGAGCCGTCTCCCCAGCACCGGCAGAACAGGTCCGCCAGGGCTCCGGTGGTCAGGCAGTCCTCCACAGACGGCCCCACATTGTAAGCCCCCGCCAGGGACGGGGCAGCGTACTGCTCCTTTGCGATCCGTAAGTAAGCGTTCAGCGGTTCCAGCACGTGCTGGTATGGACGGACGGAATGCGGATTTCGCACAAAGATGGCCTCGCCCCGCCTCGCCGCCCGAATGCAGTCCGGAAGAATCCGGTCGGCGGCCATATCTCCTCCGCCGATCACATTCCCGGCGCGGGCGGTGGAGACGGCGACGCCCCGCTCCGCCAGGAAGGAGCGGACGTATGTCCAGGTAACCAGCTCGGAGCAGGATTTGCTGTTTGCGTAGGGGTCGTAGCCATCCAGGGTCTCATCCTCCCGGTATCCCTGAACGCGCTCTTCATTTCGATACACCTTGTCCGTCGTGACGTTCAGCACAGACCGGACCCCCTCGCAGCTCCGGACGCACTCCAGCAGGTTGACGGTCCCCAGCACGTTGGTGGAATAGGTTCCCGCCGGGTCCCGGTAAGATTCCCGCACCAGGGGCTGTGCCGCCAAATGAAAGACAATTTCCGGTCCGCAGGTCCGGAAGGCCCGCTCCAGGCGCTCCAGGTCCCGGACGTCCCCCATGACGGAGGTCATTCGCTCTTCCAGGCACAGCGCCTGAAAGATTCCGCCGGAGGGGGCCGGAAGGGCATAGCCGGTCACCTCCGCCCCCGTGTACAGGAGCAATTCGCTGAGCCATGCGCCCTTGAAGCCGGTGTGTCCGGTCAGAAAGACGCGCTTGCCCCGGAAAAACCCTACGATCTCGTTCATCCCGTCCATCTGGTTGCTCCCTTTCCACTCTTCTGTAGACATGTGTCGTTCCTTGCTAAAAGGGAATGTCATAAAATTTCTTTTTCAGATCGATCTCACCGGACAACAGCGTATGCTTGATCGCCTCGTGTATCTTCCCCGCGGTATTTCCATCCCCATACGGATTGGCCGCCTTCGCCGCCAATTCTCTGAACTCCGGCGAGCAGGCCGTCTCCAGGGCGCGGAGGATGTCCGCTTTCTCCGGCAGGCAGTTGATGACGCTCTCCGCCTGAATTCTCCCCCTCTGTCGGTTACCAATGTTGATGGTGGGAATTCCGAAGGACGGAGCCTCCACCAAGCCGCTGGAGGAATTCCCCAGCACGCAGAGGGCGTATTTCAAAGCGCTCAAATACCGGCGCATTCCCAGCGAGGCAACCACACGGCAATGGGAGGCCCGCTTCGCGAAATCGTCCAATTTTTCGTTGATGCCCTGCCCGCCGATGTCGGCGTTGGACTTTGTGATTAAGAAGTGCAAATCCGTCCGCTCCGCAATGGCCGCCAGCAATTCCTCCAGCTGCTCTTCTGCGGAGCCGGCCTCCAGTGTAACGGGGTGAAAGGTCGTTACCACATACGGCTTACGGAGGAGCGGAAACCCCAGACCGGCCTCCAGCTGCTCAGGGGAGAGCATCTCCTCATGAAGCGCGTTTTCCACGCCAAGCTCCCCCACGCAGAACACTCTTTCAGGGTCTTCTCCCAGCTGGATGACCCGCTTTCGATACGCCTCGGCGGCGGTGAAATGGAGATAGCTCATTTTCGTAATGCAGTGGCGGAAGCACTCGTCCATCGCGCCCTCGGTGGTCTCTCCGCCGGACAGGTGCGCGATGGGAACGCAGGCGCTGACTGCGGCGGCACAGACCGCAAAAGCCTCATAGCGGTCCCCTAAAACCACCAGCAGGTCCGGGCGGCGCGCCTGAAAATAGGCGCCGAAGCGCTCTGCCGCCTTGGCCATTACGCGGGACATCTCCGCGGGAGAATCGCATGGCCCCTGAAGGATGGGGATTTTCACGTCGATGGGAACGCCGTCCGCCTCAATTTCCTGAACGGTCATGCCGAAGGCCTCCGACAGGTGCGTTCCCGTCACCGCCAGGCGGAGCTCCAGGCTGTCATCCTCGGAAAGGGCCAGCAGCAGCCTCCGCAATATCCCATAGTCCGCCCTGGTGGTGGTGAGGACGCAAATTTGAAAACGCGCATTCTTCCGCACGGTCTTCATCGGGATTCTCCCCTTCCGTCAAAGCTCAATCCGCTCATCTTCCTCGAAATCCCGCACAGCGGGCGTGCCCAGGACCTCGAACCAGCGCATGGGGCTGACGCCGTCTCCGGGCCGTTTGGCGGCGATGTTCTCCTCTGTGAGCAGCTCGCCTTTTTTAATGGCCCGGCGGGCAACGATGCTCTTTCGGGCAATGTCCCGGTTCTTCCCCTCCGAGGGGCTTGCGGTCTTTTCTCTGCTTCCCAGCGCCGTTTCAACCTTGCGGATGCCAGCTGCCATAGCGGCCAGTTCATTTGGCTCCAGGCTGGCTTTGTGGTCGGGCCCCTCCATGTTTCGGTCCAGGGTAAAGTGCTTTTCAATGATGACCGCGCCCATGGCCGCCGCCGCGATGGGCACTTCTATCCCCGGCGTGTGGTCCGAATACCCCACGTCCACGCCGAACCGCTCCCGCATGGTCTCCATGGCCCGGAGGTTGACGTCCTCATAGGGCGTGGGATACTCCGTGTTGCAGTGCAGCAGGGTGATTTTAGGCGTTCCGTTGGCCTTCAAAACGTCCATGGCCGCCTGGATTTCCTCCATTTCGCACATGCCGGTAGACATGACTACCGGTTTTTTTGTCTTTGCGATAGCCAGGAGGTAGGGGAGATTCGTCACCTCGCCGGAGGGAATCTTCCAGAAGGGCATGTCTATGGTATCCAAAAAACCGATACTCAAAAGATCGAAGGGCGTCGATAAAAAGCGGATGCCCTTCTCGTCGCAATAATCCTTGATCTGCCGGAACTGCTCAAAAGACAGCTCCAGACGTTTTATCATCTCGAACTGGCCTTCCTCCGCTTCTGTGGTCTCTTTTTGGTATTCTGCTTTTACGGCGTATTTGGAAACCTCTTCCTCCGTAACAAACGTCTGAAATTTCACGCAGTCCGCGCCCGCTTCCTTTGCCGCGTCTACCAGTCTCAGCGCAAGCGCAAGGCTGCCGTTGTGATTAACGCCCGCTTCCGCAATAATGTATGTATTCTTCATATTTGTTTCCTTCTCCGGGGCCCTGTATTGAATATAAAATGATGCGCTGGGCTTGAAATTGAAATTAGCCGCCTGTCTGATTCGCAGCAGCTCCTGATAGGCGGCATGGTTCAGAATCGTTCTGCCGATATAGAATGGAATTTCGCCGCTGCGGTTAAATTGCTTTTTAAACGCAAACAAGCTGTCTCCGCTGCCGGTGCCGCCGCCGAGATGGAGGTATGGGATTCCATGCCTCGCTCCCCAGCGGGCCGCCTCGTAAATCAAGAGATTGGTGGGGGCATATTGGCGAAAGGCCGTCCTGCCGCCGGAGAGATGGTAGTGCATGAAGCGTTCGTTATAGAGGAATATGGACGCGGCGATGATTTGTCCTTCTCGTACAGCATAGAAAAAGAGAACATGTTCGCCCAGGGCATTTCGTAAGACCTCGTAATACTCCAATTCAAAGTAATAATAGAGTTCGGCATGGGCGCGGTCCATCGTCTCATGGTAGATGTCCAAAAAATCCGGCAGGTGCTCCCCGTGGTCCATAAAGACAGTAACACCGGACTTTTGAGCCTTGCGGACCATATTCCGGTTCTTGCTGTCCAGCTGCCGGAATAAGCTCTCTTCATCGGTAAGGTCCATAAAAATCGTGTTTTTCAGCGTCTTATACTGGACGGCGCCGCCCAATACGGCTTGATTTTGCAGCAGCGGGTGAAAGCGCAGGAACTGCGTGACCACCCGTCTTTTTTTGCATACCGCTAGAACCGCATCCCAAAACGCGTTCTGCGCCGCTGCGGACAGGTTTCCATCCGTCAGGGGGCCGCCGTAGCCATAAGGAGTTTCCCAGTCAAACCAGGTATTGCCGGGGAGGAGCCCTTGAAACTCGGGTGCGAAGGCAATGTCCTTTTCCATCACAGGATAGCAGAGCCGCTCGGAGCCAAACGAAAAGTCCAGCAAAAACGCGCGGCTCTTTTCGTGAATCTCCATGGAACGGACATATCCGCACAGGTAGTAGACGTCCCAATTGGGAAACGACTTCACAATGCTGTCCCACAAATCCTTATTGCCGCTTTCAATCAAACTCAGCATAGAAGTCTCTCCTACAAGATTAAGATACCCTGCCAGACCTCACTTGGGGAGCAGCCGCTTCGGGCACAAGACAGCCGCTCTTTTCCCCGTCAGTAAGGCATCCCTCAGGGCTGCGCTTCCCTGCCCAACTTCTGAAATTTCGGCAGCAGCTGTTCGGCATATGCGTCAATGTGATCCACACAGTCGTACATCGGCAGTTGACATTGTGCGCACATAGAATACAGGTTCTTGTTCCCGGACAGCATATCAATCCAAAATGTCCGCAGCTTCTCGCCGTTCCATATCTCCATCATGCTCTGCTTTTTCAAATCTCCCACCACCAGTTCTCTTCTCCAGTCCGCACAGCAGAGAGTTACGATCCCATCAGGAGAGACCAGCAAGCTGTAGAAGGGGTATGGACACACTTGTACGACCCTCAGGTTTTGCCCATGAACGCCCTTATTTTGAATATCAAAACGGTTATTAATGCCGTCCCACCCGGACCAGAGGGGAATCACATGATCAATGAAAATCCGGTCGCAGACCCCCTCAAAGAGCTGATAAAACCGCTCCTGCTTCTCCGGCGTTTCCACAGCTGCATCCACCGTCTTAATATAAATCTCACAGCGTCCTCCCGCCTGTATGCTTCGCTCATGCAAATCTCTGATGTTTGAGATAAACTCCTCCAGGTCTATTTTGACGCCGGCAATTTCATAATAACCTTCCTCGTCAATTGCCTCGACGGATATCCGAATTCTGTCAAGTCCGGCGTCAATCAGAGCACGGTTGAGCTCCGGATTCAATCTGCTGCCGTTTGTTATGGTGGCAATACACTCCGAAATCTTTTTTTCCTTTGCGTAGCGGGCCATTTCAGGAAAATCGGGATGGAGCAAAGGTTCGCCGTTTCCAGCAATATGAGAAAGCTTTAATTGGTTTGGAAATTCAGCTATATCATCCACAATCTTTTTGAACAGCGACAGCGGCATCATCTGCTTTTTGAAGTTTAAGACTTCCCCAGAGGAGTGCATCGCGCAAAATTTACATTTAAAATTACAAACATTGCATGGATCAATATCAATGTCATACGGTGTGACCAGCGGCAGTACATCTTGCAATTTATGGCGATGCGGATTCACTAAGTTTTTTCGTTCCGCTTTCATGTCCATCACAGCTCCTTGTATTATAAAGTAGTCGTTATTCAAGCCCTCTTTTATCTTTATAAGCTGCATCGTTGAGTAGAGAACGGTTTTCTCATTTTAAGACTCTGGAAGACATCGCCGCTCGTTTTGTCAAGATCTCGGAGACTTTGCTGTGGTACATGTTCACCGTATCATGATCGAGGCCGCCATTCGCAGCCGGCCCATGTGGGCGCTATCGAACTCACAATACATGTTCCAAAAGCCTTAACCCTGCGTCTCGAATTGAAAACTATTTAGATTTAAGACCCAGCCCTTTTACCGTGTATCTTTCAACTCATCATAAGGGATGTCATTCCGGTAATCCCAATAATACTTATACAGCTCCCCCACAGCATTCTCCAGGGTATGCAGCCCCACGCCTCCCATCTCCTCCGCCAAGCGGCTGTTATCCGCCGTATAGGCCATATTCCAGCCCTCCTTCGCCACCACGATGGGCAGCTGCTTCCGGGAGACTTCCAGCACGGTTTTCGCAATGCTCACCAGATCAACCGGCTGTCCGGTGCAGACGTTATAGTCGTGGTACCGGGGCGTGTGCTCCAGGAACCAAATTACAACCGGAATCAGGTCGTCGATATAGAGGAAATCAAACATACAGTTCTGGCGGACCGTCAGCGGCAGATCATAGGCCGCCTTACAGCAGAGATTGGATATAAACTTGCTCTGCCACTCCTCATACCGCCCGAAGATGCCGAACAGCCGCAGATTATAGAGATTCCGGCTCTCCCGGGCCCGGAGCGCCATGGCGTACTTTTCCAATCCGTAGTAGTCCGCCGGGACGGAACGGCCCAGTTCCTCCTCCCGAATCCGCTCCATGGGAAGCCGCTTGTCAAACTCCGCGCCGGAGCCGAAATACAGGACCTTGTCCAACTGTCCCGAGAGCTTTTCTACGTTATAGAACATCTGCATATCGTGGAGCATGGCGTCTTCCGCCCCGACGCGCGTTATGTTTTGGACCGCTCCGTGGATTATCGTGTCAATCCGGTGCGCGTCCACATACCGGGCCAGCGCGTCATAGGCGCAGAGATTCAGCTCCCGGCTGGAGGGGGCGAACACCTCGTAACGCTCCCGCAGCGCGGGAGCCAGATTCCGCCCGATGAACCCATGCGGACCGGCTCCTGTCAGCAGGATCCGCCTCATCAAACTTCCCTCCCGGCCCGCATCCACGCTTCCGTCTCCTCCCCGGGCAGGAAGGGGAACAGGTCCTCCATGGAGGAGGAGGACATGGCGCCGTCCGGATTGACCCGGGACACCGCCTTGGGAATCTCATCAAAGGTGCGGTCCACAAAAAACTCGCAGAGCACCGGCTCGTCATCCGCCATGACCCTCCCCAGCGCCGGCTCGATCTCATCGTCGCTGTGGATGGCGTCATAGCGCAGGCCATACAGCTCCGCGACCTTTTTCATATCGCAGAAGAACACGCCGCTGGCCGTGTCGCAGCCGGCGTGACGGCCCTGGAAATGGTTGTCCTGCATCACGGAAATAGAAGAGTACCCGCCGTTGTTCAGGACGAACAATTTAATGGGCAGCCCGTATCCCCGGATCAGCGCCAATTCCTGGAGGTTGTGCTGCATGCTGCCGTCGCCCTCGATGGTGACGGTCCGGCGTTTGCCGGAGGCGATGCAGGCCCCGATGGCGGCGGGCAGCGCGAAGCCCATGCTGCCAAGGCTCTCCAAATCCACCACCGTCTGCCCGGCCTTCCGCTCATAGCACATTCCGGAGATCACGGAGGCCCGGCCGGTAGAGCTGTATACCTTGACATCCTCCGGACGGAGCAGGTCCGACAGAACATGTCCGAAGAGATAGGCGTTCACCTGGCTCTGGGGCTTTGGCTGCGCCTCCCGCCAAGCGGGATACGCCTCCTTTGCGGAGCGGCAGTAGGCCAGCCACGCCGCCGTGTCCAGGGGACCAAGCCCCTGGGACCGGGCGTTCAGCTCCGTGAGAAACACCCCGGCGTCGCAGACCACCGTTTTGGCAAAGTTCATGCGGAGCTTCGCGATCTCATTCCGGTCGATGTCCACCATAATGTGCTTGGCCTGACAGGCAAAACGGGCCTCGTCAAAAACGGTGACCGCCGGGTTCAGGCGGGAACCGATGGTCAGCAGAAGATCGCAGCTTTGCAGCATCCAGTTGGAATAGCGGGGGGCGGGGCTGCCAGGCTGGCCAAAATACAGGGGATCATCGTCTGAGAACGCCATCCTGGCCGGCCAGGTGGACAGCTCCGGAATTTGCATCCGCCGACAAAATTCCCGGAGGACGCCGTCCGCGTGGCCCAGCAGCACGCCTTTCCCCGCCAGAACCAGCGGGCGCCTCGCGTTTTTGAGCATTTCCAGAATTTCATCCAGGTCCCTCTTGGAGACCACGTAATTCGGAATCAGCCCTTCCGCCGCGGGGTCGAACTCCGCCAGCTCTTCCTCCTCCACCTGCGCGCCCTGGATATCCAGAGGGACGTCCAGCCACACGGCGCCCTTCCGGCCATGGGTGGCCAGATAGACCGCTTTATCCAGGTGGTATTTCACCATCGTTTTATCCGTAATCGTAACGGCATAGTTGGTCACGCCCTGCATCATGGCGGTGATGTTGACCTCCTGGGAGCCCGTCTGCCGGACGCCCCGCTCTCCCACCAGGTCAGAGGTCTTGGCCTGTCCGGAAATCACCAGCACCGGGTCGGAGTCAATCCAGGCGTTCACCGCGCCGGTAATGGCGTTGGTGGCGCCGGGGCCGGAGGTCACCATGCACACCCCCAGCCCGCCGGAGGCCTGCGCGTACGCCTCGGCGCAGACGGCGGAGGCCTGCTCGTGCAGGTTGCACCAGGGGCGGATGACCTCACTCCGGAACACCGAGTCCAGAAGGTGCATCATGCCGCCTCCGCTGAGGAGGAATACGTCCTTGACCCCGTGCTCCTCCAGACGGCGGATGATATAGTCTGAAACTTTCATGAATTACTCTCCATATCCTCGCTTAGATAAACGGATCAAAATAGTTGGGCAGCCGTTCCATCCAGTCTTGGATGATGCGGTTGTATGCCATGGCGCGGCAATTCCGGCAAGCTCCGCCGGCCCACTTTTCATCCGAGCGCTTCTTTACTTCGGCATGTCGGGAGCTGTTCCACATCTCTTCCAATGTCTCCTCGTGGAGGTCTCCGATACAGAACTCCTCCTTATCAATTTCTACAATATTGGGATACACCTTTCCGTCGGTGCTGACATTGGCAAGCATTCCATACCGGTTCGCCCAACAGGCACCTTTGAACTCCGGCAGGGTCTTGTAGCCGAAAATACTCTTGATATTCGTGAAGCGGTCATCCAGCTCCCCGTACTTTTGGACCTCTTCCTGCAAGTACGCCTCCTCCTCACCGCTGAGTCCTTGGCCGTTATCCTCGTAGTCCCGGACGATCTTGAAAAGGGCATAATCAAAGTCCCGCTCTTTTATGACCCTCAGAAATTCGCCCACCTGCCGGTAATTCTTATTGGTCAGAACGATCCGAGAGCCGATGACAGGGCTATGCTCTCCGCAGGCGGCCTTGATTTTTCCAGGCAAAGCCAGCACCTTCTCCAGATTCTTTGTGCCAGTGATGGTTTCAAAAACCGCCTCATCCACGCCCGGTACAGAAACCGCGATGTAATTCAGTTTGTCCGCAATGGAAATCAACCCCATTTCCTCAAAACAGGAACCATTGGTGAGAATGGAGCACTCCACGCCATTGCCGGTCAGCTTCTGAATATACGCGGCCAGACCGGGATAAAGCGCCGGTTCACCGCCGCCGGAGAAATACACCGCCCGAATATTCATCCGAATAATCGAGTCCACCAGACGCTCCATCACTTCCCGTGGAAGCGATGCCCTGCTCTCATTCCGCTCCTTGTAAGAGCAATGGATGCAGCGGTGATTGCATACTGCCGTTGGATGAACCTCTATGGCAATGGGATTGAAATCCACACGGCCCTTGGCAATCTCCTCCAGCATCTTCCCATAATGAAACAGGATTTTATTGGAATTCAGCAAATCCCTTGTCAGGGCAATTTCCTTCATACTCCTTACCCGCTCTTTCAGATAGTTTCTGCTCCAAATACTGCGTACAACACGGTTTCAGCTCCTGCCGTCGTATGATGGCGCAGATAAAACTGATATTCTGGCGTCAAACTGCGCAGATAGTTCCAAATATCCAAAATATCCTCATTTTTATGATAGACACATACCGCCAGCTTTGGCCTGTTTGTCCTGATCTGCGTCTCCGCTCCATGAAGCGCCCGAAGCTCCGAGCCCTCGATATCCATTTTCATATAGGAAATGGGTTCTTTAACCACCTCATCCACCGCAGCTGTTTCTATTACATAGCTGCGCTCCCCCTCGCAATCATCCATAATATGGGAGGAGCCCTCCAGCGTGCCTGCGGTAGAAAACTTCAGCGTTGTACTACAGTCCCACGCTCCCTTGGGAACAACATAGACCCGCTTTTTCCGCTCAGCCTGCTGCTCCTTGACCTTTTCAAGCTGCGGCAGCAGGTTTACATCCGGCTCAAAACAGTACGCCGCTTGATAATCCAGGCACCTGGGGATAAGTTCCAACAGCGTTTCACCCTCATATGCCCCCAAATCCACCATCACTTCATCCTTTGAAAAACGGATAATATCGGAGGGATAGTACTGATCTGAAACACAACACTGGCGGAAATACGACAGCTCTCCAGAAAGCCGCCCCTTCAGTACAGATGTAAGCGTGTCACGGGACTTGCCGTCAGCAAGCGCATCATACAGCTCCAAAAATCCGTCCCAATGGTCCAAAATGTATGCGCGGTAAGCTTCTACATCCAAAAGAGAAAAATAGGCCACATACAGCTCTGTTTCAAAGGAAAAAATGGTCTCCTCCGGGAAATACCGCGCAATTGTTTTCCGAATGGCTTCCTCCGCAGAGGGGGCTGAAATCACAAACCAGCAATTCTTCTTTGCATCCTCTCCCGAAAGAAATTCATCGAACTTTATGATGGGGATATCCCCATCATAGAAGCTCTTGTAAGAGCTTCTTTGATATTTGCCGGATTTGCTGCTATCCAAAATTCCTTTTACCCGCAGACCGTATTTTTGCATGAACCCAACGGCGAACGGCAGATGACTTCCCGCTCCAAAGAGATAGATATCCCCTTGAAAATCCCTTGCCTTTTCCACAAAATCAAGGGAAATATTTTTCTGCGCTTTTATAAATTCCAGCAACTCTGCCTTTGTGTTTCCCATAAATCTTTCCTGTCCCCTTAATCGTTATAGTCCCAGCTCTTTCATCATGGCCTTCATCTCGCTGAACTGGCCCATGTCCAGCCAGCTCTTTTCCGTAATGGGATAGCCGCCCACCTTGCGTCCGGACGATAGCAGGCGTTTCGCCAGTTCCGGGATGTCAATATGTTCATCCCTTTTTATAAAGTCAATCACGTCCGGCTCCATGATATAGATTCCCGTGTTGACCAGAAAACTGTATTCCGGCTTCTCCCGGATTGTCTGGAGATTCCCCCCACTGTCCAGTTCGACAATGCCATAGGGAATTCCCATATTCTTGGCCGCCACCACCATGGTCATGGCATTTTTGTGAGACTTGTGGTACTCATACATGCACAGATAATCCGCGTCCAGCAGACAATCGCAGTTGGAGAGAAAAAATGTGCCGTTCATCCGCCCCTTCAGAAGGGACAGCCCGCCCCCGGTGCCCAGGGGCCGCTCCTCGTCCACAAAATGAATCTGGTATGGCCGGCCGGTCTCGTTGTAATAGGCTTTGATCATGTTCCGCCCATGATGCAGAATCAGATATACATCCTGAACGCCGTATCTTCCAAAGCAGTCCATGATCCGGTCTAAAATTGGCGTCTCGCCAATGGGAATCAGAGGCTTGGGGAGGATTTTGGTAAAGGGGTACAGCCGCGTCCCCTTTCCCCCGGCCATCACCACCAACGGAACCGGCTCCGGAAGCAGACGGACAATGGATGTATCGTCTCCGCGAAACAATATCTTGACGACTTCCTCCCCCTCGTTCACAAGGGGCACGGCCACAGCTCCGCTGTCCCGGATAAATTTCCGGGCCTCCTCCTCCCGAGAACGGGAGAAGGCTATGGGAGCCGGATTCATGGCCTGAGACACCGGCTTTTGCATATCGCCGTCCCGCAGAATGTACCGACGCATATCGCCGTCGGTAAAGCAGCCGGAGAGGCGATTTTCCCGGAGGCAGAAGACCACCTTTTTGCCGCCCTCATCAATGGCTTTGACCGCGCCGGAGACGGACAGCGTGTCCGGAATCAGATATTGGTGGAAATCCATCTGAATCACCTCAGTATGTATGACGACCGCGTATTGAAGAATTTGGAGAATCAGACTGCGTACAAAAAGCTCTCGATTCCTCCGTGCTCCAGATGATGGCGCAAATAAAACCGATAGCCCGTAACCAATTCCCGCAAATAGTTCCAGATGTCCAAAAATTCTCCTCCGCTGCAGGAACCATAAACTGCCAACTTGGGATGATTTTTTGCAATCTGCTGTTTTGCGCCATAAAGCACGTGCATTTCAGCGCCGTTGCTGCTAATCGTCATGTAGGTAATGGGCTCGGGAATTGTTTCGTCAACCGTTACAACCTCAATGCAGTCGCTGCTCTGCGACCGCTCTTCCACAACATGAGAGAGATTTGTGGCTCCGCCGCTGTTGCTGAAATATAAGGTTCCTTTATGATCCCATGCGCCATAAGGAACTACTTTGATTTTTCCATCCCGCTGCAACCTCTCCACGGCTCTATACAAAACCCGCAGGTTGCTGGAATCTTGTTCAAAGCAGTACGCAGCCTTATAATCCGGACAGCGCCTCAAAAAGTTCCCAAGCGTTGTCCCGTCATATGAGCCCACCTCTGCCAACACTTCTCTATCAGAAAGATGCACTACATCCTCGGGATAATACGGGTCAGGCTCATAAACAGCCCGAAAATAATCGGTTCTTCCGGAAATCCGCCCCTTTATAATATTGACAAAGGTCTCCTTCGAGCGCGCATCCGCCAGCGTATCGTACATCTGAGAGAACTCATCCCAATGCTCTACAAGGTAGGCGCGGTATTCTTCCACATCCGGAATCCACTCCACATAAGGCGATGTCTCAAAGCAGAAAATCTGTTCCTCCGGAAAATGCCCCTCCAGCGCTTCACGAATCTCATGTTCCACGGAAGGCGCGGAAATGACAAACAAACTCTTGGGGTCCGGGTTGGAACGAAGAAAATCGTCAAATAAAACGATGGGGATTCCTTTGTAGCATCCTTGCTGGAAGCTGTCTAGAATTGCGCAGATCTTGATTCCATGCTTTTGCAGGAATCTGACGACATACAGCTTTTGTACGCCGGCTCCGTACAAATAGACCTTATAGTCTCCCTCTTCGCAGGCGTTCACCTGCTTTACAAACTCCATGCTGATGTTTTTCTCCTGTTGGACAAATTGCAGCAGCTCTTTCGTCAACATCGTGGATTCCTTTCATATGTTTAAGATTTGAGGTGCGCCCCAGAGGATGACTTCAGGCTTTGGGCGCAAATGCCAGCAATTCCTCGCAAACCCGATCCAATTGCTCCCTGGTCAGGTTCGTCCCGCAGGGAATATTGATGACGCGATTGTAAAAGTCTAACGCGGTCCCACAGTCCATGGCCCGGTATGTTCGAAAAGGCGTCTGGGTGTGGTTCAGCTTCCAGATGGGCCGGGCCTGGATGTGACGGTCATTCAAATAGCGGAGCAGCCGGTCCCGCTTTTCGCCGTCGGGCTTCCGAAGAGCGAAGGAGTAGAACCAGCGGTTGGAGCCGTCTCCGCTTCCAAAAGGAAGGAGCTCTCCATAGCCGCAGTCTGCCAGTTTCTCCCGGTAGAGGGCATAGTTCCGGCGCTTGATCTCCAGAAAGCCGTCCAGCTCTTCCAGCTGCGCAAGGCCCAGGGCCGCCTGTAAATTGGTCATGCGGTAGTTGTAGCCCCACTCCTCATGGACAAAGTACACGGCGTCGTCCTTAGCCTGCTGGGATAAATAGCGCATATGCTCTATTGCGCTCTGATCGTTGGAGACGATCATCCCGCCGCCGCCGGTGGTAATGATCTTGTTTCCATTGAAGGACAGCACTCCCGCGTGGCCCACCGTGCCGGTGGGGAGCCCTTTGTACCGCCCTTGGCTGAACACGCCGCCCAGGGATTCAGTGGCGTCCTCGATTACAACCAGGCGGAAGCGCTCCGCCAGGTCCATCAAGCGCTCCATATCACAGTGGTCGCCGAAGACATGCACCGGGATGATGGCTTTCACCGTCTTGCCGGAGGCCTTTTCCACCGTGCGTCCATTTTCCAGACGGCACTCTTGTTCCAGATACGCCGCAACCTGCTCCACCTGGATGCACATATGGTTGTCGCAGTCGAAAAACACCGGTTCTGCGGACTGATACAGCACAGCGTTTATGGTGGCGATGAAGGTCAGCGTCGGAACCAGCACCAAGTCTCCTGCCGAAACGCCAAAGTGCCGCAGGCAGAGGTGAAGGCCCGCTGTGCCGGACTGGCAGGCACAGGCCTGCCGGACGGACAGTTTTGACGCCATTTGCTCCTCAAAGCGGCTGATAAAGGCCCCGGCGGTGGAGACCCACTCCGTGTCGATGGCCTCGTCTACATATTTTTTTTCGTTCCCGCAGAAGTTGGGGGTAGAGAGCGGAATAAAGCCGTCCGCCATATTATGAAGCCTCTTTTCCTCTGAGCGGTCACCCTGTGATGGTTGACAGGCTCAAAAAATCTCGATATTCTTCTTTGCCTAAGGACGTAAGGTAATTACGGACATATGCTTCCCCGGAATGAGTTGCGATCAATATATACGCATCTTCCGTATCTTTCAGGATATCCGGTTTTTGGATCGGGACGCCGTCACAGAACATTCCCTCACAGTAGCTGTCTACCACTCCGATCAGTTTGCTCTCGGGATACACTTCCTGCATGGCATGGTAGGTGTGAATTCCCACCTGCGCGCACCCCCAGATAATGTATTTAAGGTTTTCTTGCCGTTCTTGCGGTATCTCTAATATTCGCTCTTTATAAAAGTTTCCGTAATCTGCACGGTCCCTTGACTCAAGATAACAGCTGTAATCCAATATTTCGCCGTATTGCCGCACCGTATCACGAATTCGCGTGGTGGCGATGGTAAGCATTTGCAGCTTCTTGTCTTCATAATCAACAACCTGACCGTGCCAATCAATTTCTGAATAAGTTTTGGGCGTATAAATGTGAATGTAGCGGTCAATCCACGCCATCCTTGTGGATATATTATCTGTCACCGGAACCAGCGGAACCCCCATAGCCATACAGGGGGACATGCAGTGAAGCCTAGCGGTAACAACCAATTCGGCTTCTGAAGAATATTTCTGCATCAAAGCCTTCGTCTCATCCCGCAGATATTGCTCTTCATCCACGCCGCCGCCCGGCCGGATGTGCGTGATATGCTCGATATGCCTAAACGTCTTTCCACATTTTTTAAAGTACGCCTCAAAGGACTCCGGAACATCGACAAAGAATACGGTTCCATTCTCACGGGGAGCTTTATAACTGCGGGGCAAAAGAGCGGTCACGCAGCCAAACAAATATGCCGGAATATGGTACTGCCGCATCAGCTGCAATGTAGATTCATCTCTGCACCCAATCGGGGCATAATAGCGAAAATAATCGATCAATTCCTGGGGAAGCCGCGAAGCAGAGTAAAAACTGAGCCCCAGAAACACCGGAATGATATGCGCCGGCAAGGGAAATATGGTAGCTATACCACTGAGTTCCAAATTAACATTGAGCGAGAGAATCACATACTCCTGTTCTGCGACTAACGGAACATGACCGCCAATCAAGTCCTTCAATTCCACAGTCACAATATCGTGTTTGGGAATCCCCATTTTTTGGTAGATATACCAGATCGCCTCTGACTGCATCTGATCTCCAAGATTTAAATACGGCATATCTGCATACAAAGCAGTCGCCGTCAGAACTCCATATTTCATAATCCACTCCATTTATTCAGATGTGAAATCGGATATCTTTTTGGAATAAAACTTGAATTTTAATCATACGCAACCATTCAAATTAATTCCTTCCGGTGAAACAGAAACCAAGCATTGCCAAGCGATTTTGATTGGCCGCCGCTTTGATGAATCATTTCCTGACTCTGCTCGGTTAGTTTCACAATCAGATTTCCATCCGCTGCGAGACTATCACAGCAGCACTTCAGCAATCGCTTAAATTTACACTGGGGCAAGAAGCTATCTTCCCAAACAATATATTGAAATGTGCGCTTGCGCAAAGCGCTCTTCAGGTCACTTATTGTTGAGATTCTTTCTACATGATCCCCCACTCCCTGTAAGTCAGAGAGGAATCTGGCGTCATCCGTGAAATAGCTCAGCCGGCAGTCCATATTGTGGCAGTATTCCTTAATCTGTTCCTTTATTTTCAAGGCGCTGCTTCCCAAACCACAATTAATTCCCAGCACTTCCACATGGCCTTTTTCGTTCCCAACAATCCGATTCATAAACGCCGGGTCATAGCAAAATCCGATTCCCCATGGATCAACACCAAATGCCTTTTGAAATTCCTCCTGCCCTTCCGCATAATACTTTTGTTCATTGTATTGCTGAATTTCATCTTTTAATGTTATCGAACCAAAATGATGGCAATAGGCATCCTTGGCCAGCATTAACTTATATCCCTGCCGGCGCCACAGGAGAGATAGCCGATCATCCGGGAAGGAAAAAGCGTGTACCGGGTGAGTGGTATGAAAAACGCCATGAATGCAAAGCCCTTTGGAAGAGCAATACGCGCTGTTTCGTATCATTTGAATAGGATTGCACAAGCGTACTCTCTGCTCCCAGCGGAAAGAATCCAGACAATTATTTTGCCGTGCAAACCGGGCTAGCTCCTCCAAAGAGGAATACTCCGACGGAATGGTCTGTAGGTTGCTGATATTAGGCGTCGATGGAACAACGGTCGCGATCTTTGGATCAGAACGGATGCAGGCCAGCATGTTTTCCACTGCATGAGGAGTAACTATAACATCATTACTAATCATCAGTGTAAATTCACCCTCCACAATTCGGAATGTGGCTCCTGAAATTTCACCATTGACCAAAATGTCCAACTGTTTGTCAGGATGAATGCTTTCAAAATATTCCTTCGTACCGTCGCTCGAACCATGATTCACTAAAATCAACTCATAGTTCAGATTCTCCGGGAGGTTGGCAAGCAGGCTCTCTACACACATTTTTGTGTATTCCAGCTTATTATATGCCAAAACAAAAATAGAAACTTCATATTTATAGCTTCCTCGTTCCAGAGCCTCATCAATGTATTCATTTTTAAACAGCCAACCTACTTCCTTCGCGCAATACTTCGACAAGTGTTCCGGGTGATCCGCCACATATTGACGGAAATAGTACATCGCGTATGTTTGCTGCAACAGGGGCAGCAATTCAAACTCTATCTTTTGCAGGCACACCCCTTGATTGGAACGGGAAAATGACTTTATTCGCCGAAGAGAATCCAAAATCGACTCGCAGGCCGGTTGCAGCATTTGAACCCCAGCGGTCTCTGACGGCTCTATTGACCGCAAAATCTGCGTCAGTCCAAGGGACATATCTCCGCAAAGCTGATCGAAGTGGAGAGTGTCTTCCACCTCTGCGCTGGTATACAGTTCCTGGCATGCCTCCTGCATGGTCTCCAAAAGCTCCAAAATCTGGAGGACGACTTGTTCTTCCATGTCTTTCTCCTCACACGCATTTCCCGTCTATGAAATCGGAAATCTTATTTCCAAACCGCCCATGGCGCACGGCCGCGGGCCCACAGCGCCTCCAGTCTTCCCCGGTCCCGCTGGGTGTCCATGCACTGCCAGAAACCCGGGTGCTTGTATATACCCAGTTTTCCTTCCCGGGCCAGCGTCTCCAGGGGCTCGCGCTCCAGAATGCAGCTCTCTTCCGCGCTGAGATACTCAAACACCTCCGGCTCCATCACCATGAAGCCGCCGTTGATCCAGCCGCCGTCTTCCTTCGCTTTCTCCCGGAAGCCGTTCACTGTTTCACCCGATTCATCCAGATCCAGCACGCCGAACCGGCCTCCCGGCTGGATGCCTGTCAGGGTCACCGTCTTGCCCGACGTCCGGTGCTGCGCCAGCAGGGCGTTCAGATCCACGTCACTGACCCCGTCGCCGTAGGTCAGCATGAAGGGCTCGTCCCCGATGTAGCGCTGCACCCGTTTGATTCGTCCGCCGGTCTGTGTGTTCAGCCCCGTATCCACCAGCGTCACCCGCCAGGGCTCCGCCACGTTGGCATGAACCGTCATCCGGTTCTCCGCCGAGAAGTCGAAGGTCACGTCGGAGCGGTGGAGGTAATAATCCGCGAAATACTCCTTGATGACATAGCCCTTGTAGCCGCAGCAGATGACAAAATCATGAAAACCATAGTGGGAGTAAACTTTCATGATGTGCCACAAAATCGGCTGCTCTCCTATCGTCACCATGGGCTTGGGCTTCAGATGGCTCTCCTCGCTGATGCGGGTCCCCAGGCCGCCGGCCAGAATCACAACCTTCATGCGTTCTCTCCCTCAATCAAATACGCTACCTTCTGATAGGCCGGGCTGGCCTTCAGCGCCGTCACCGCCGGATCGTCCGCCGGATAAGCGGACAAAATCATCCGTATCTTTTCCGCCAGGGCCAGCAGCTCCGGACTGGGCGGGGGCGTTTGCAGCTCCGGCGTGTGTTCCGTCAGGAACTCCACCATGGCCTTCATTCCCTCGCAGGAGGCAAGCCCCTCTCTCAGATAGCGCGCATAGCCGATAACGTCCCCGGCCTCCAGGGCGTCAAACGCCTGAACGCAGTACCACCCGGAGCGGTGCATGACGGGAAGCGCGAATACGTTCCCCTCCCGAAGGACCTCCGGCGCGTAATAGGCCGTCAGGAAAGCCCGTTCCACCTTGGCAAACACCCGCGCCAAGGCCATATCCTCCGCGCCGTCTTTCCACGCGCAGGTCTTCACCGCCGCCAAGACCAGCCCCCGCGCCCAAAGCAGCGTCTGCCAGCTTCCGGCAAAATCTTCGGAGGCCGCGCGCTCCGCCAGCGTGCGAAGAGACGCCTTATCCTGGGCCAGACGGGCGGCGAGCCCGTCCATTTCCTCGATATTCATGTGCCGGTCCGGGAACCGGGTTCCCCGGAGCAGCGCCCGGGTCAGGGCCTGGATGGGAAGACCGTCAAAGTTCTCCACCCCCGCCAGCAGCCGGGCCGCGGTCTCCGGGTCCTCCTCGTCCATCAGTAAGGCGGCGGTTCCGATCTCCGTCTTCCCCGCCAGGGGCTTGAAGAGGGTGTAGCCATAGCGGCAGGGCCGCAGTTTGCTCAGGACATTCCACTCCTCCGCCCGCATCTGGCCAATGCCGCCGAGGCTGATCTCGCCGTTCATGTGGGCTGTTTCGTCCTGAATTTGATTCAGGGAAAATTGATAAGACGCGCCCGCAATAAAGCTCTGCCGCCGCTGATCCGCCGCCTCCTGAGAGGGTTTGGGTTCGTTGATCCTGGCCCATACCTGCGTCAAAAACGGAGCGGTGTCTATACCGCTCAGAGCATGGATGCGAAGGAGGGTCTCCAACAGCCCTCCGGCCTGGCCCGCGTCCATGGTGTCATAATCCAGCTCCTGCAGCGTCTCCAGCGCCGCCTCGGGCTGGCCCTCATAGGCCAGGGCGCGGGCGACGCAGGCGCGCAAAGTCGTTTCGTCGTGACTCCGCCCATTCCGGAGGGGGCTCAATATGGTCTCGTTGACATCAAAATGTCCCGCCCGGTACTCCTGCACGCCTTTCAAATACCGCTGCCCCCGGGAAATGATCGTCGGGCAGTCCATATCGCACCAGGCATGCTCGGCCATGTCGAACTGAATGTCCACCATGGTATAAATGGAAGTCGGGAACAGCTCCTCCGCCAGGGCCAGCCACTCCGGCAGCTCCGGCAGACCCAGCTTGTGGGCGGCGCACACAGCGTAGCGCATGAGGTTGGCCCCGTTTTTTATCCAGCCCTCGCGCTTCTCCCGCACCAGTTTCACGCCGTCGCGGATATAGGGCAGCTGGGCCTGATAATCCGGACCGCAGCTTTCCACACACTGGACCAGAGTCCGCAGATTCTCCGGGTCCTCTTCCAGCTCTTTCTTCAAAATCCGCATGTTCCGCCGCAGCTTCTCCCTGCCCGCCTCGCTGCCGTCGTTCAGCATCACATAGCCGTCGTGGTGCAAAATCGTACTGATCGGGTAGATGTACTGCATGCGGCCATCCAAGTCCTCCAGATACTCGTGGATTGCGCCTACATAGCGCAGTCCGGCGGGCATGTAGGCAAGGCGAAGTCCCAAAAACTCCGAGTACAGGCTGTCCTCCCTGGTAAAATAATTCCGCACCGTCAGACCGCCTACCTGCTCTTTATGGGGTTTCCGTTTCAGAAACCCCACCAGCTGGCTGACGTCCTCATCCAGCCACTCGTCCGCGTCAATGGACAAATACCACTTTCCGGAGCAGCGGTCCATCACCGCGTTCCGGGCGGCGGCAAAATCGTCTGCCCACAGAAAATCAAAGAGGATGTCCGCATACCGCTGGGCAATTTCCCGGCTGCCGTCGTCGGAACCGGTATCGGCCATGACCAGCTCGCAGGGGATGGTGGCA
>Ga0073907_1000349_pt1 | contig 71293 bp, 69 predicted proteins | sample GluameincwithD2O_FD_65483 | JGI IMG/M metagenome (GOLD analysis project Ga0073907, IMG submission 65483) | Mouse cecum microbial communities from Vienna, Austria - Glucosamine amended microcosms incubated with D2O | ecosystem: Host-associated > Mammals > Digestive system > Large intestine >... | reverse complement strand
TACAGATGTTTTTTAGTTAAAATCCTTGTCTAAACTTTTGAGATTACATAAAAACTCAAAGGCTATTTTTTTAAGGAGACTAAGATGAAAATAAAATTTCTTTTAGGAATGATTCTAGGCTTTGGCTTTATTTCTAGTGTTTATGGTGCAAAAAGTGGTGTGTTTATCGGGGCAGATGTGGGAGTAAATTACCATGTGTCGGAAGGAAAAGTAATATTCTCATCACCTGGTAACGCTTACACATCAGAAAGTAATGACTATTTATTTGATTTATCCTATGGACTAAGAGGAGGCTTTCAATACTACTTCACTCCTAAAGTAGGCTTAAGGGTAGTGGGAGCTTTTGGTAAGGGGAACTATTCTGAAGGTGAAGCTAATGATGGTGAGACTTATGGATTTTTTAGGTATGCGGGCAATGTGGATTTCCTCTATCAATTTGGCTCTAGTGAAATCAATCAGGTAGGAGTATTTGTTGGAGCAGGCTACGAGGGAATAGGAGGGGAGTTAAAAAAACTCTTAGATGATACAAAAGGATTACCCGGACATAAATACAACACGAGTGGGATTTTTATGAATCTTGGATTGCAGGTAATTAGAGATGTGCATCATCAATTTGATTTTATCGTTAGGGTTCCCTTTTATTCTTATCTTGAGAGGAATTTCTCAACGAACACTGCTCAAGGCAACATCACTATTAACTCTTCACACAAAAATAATTATTCTTTCAATATCGCTTACACCTATGTCTTTTAAGACATAAATTTAGCCAAAGTTTTTACTCTTTTTTATAAGGGCTAGAAGCTTTTGGCTCATTTTATATTATGGTGGTTATATACTCTAAAAGATTAGATTTCTCACTCACAGCCCTAAAGATGTAAAAATAAAATCTACCGCGTCCTCTCCTGTAAAAAATTTTATACTCACTGCTACAAGTATCATAATAGTAATAAGCGGAGCAATATAGCGCATAATGATATACCAAAGAGTAAAAGCAATGTTGTTAAAAAAATGTGCGGTGTGCTGTTGTAATTGAGCCTTTGGCACAGCCCAGCCGATAAATGTAACAGCCAAAAGTCCCCCGAGTGTCATAATGATATTTGCAGAGAGAAATTCAATGCTATCCATAAGCGTTTTACCACCAATAGTAAGATAATCTGCCATAGGTGTGCAAATAGAGCAAATAATAATTATACCAAGTGCGCTAATTGCTCCAGCAATGCTCCAAGTTGCCTTTGCTCTGCTCCAATGGTAAGTTTCGCATACATACATAACGGCGGGTTCAAGGAGTGAAATCGCAGAGGTAATGCCTGCAAAACTAAAGGCAATGAGGAATAAAAATGCGATGACATTGCCCCATATACCAAGATGAGAGAGCATAACGGGCAAAGTTATAAAAATAAGCCCAGCACCTCCTCCTACTGCTCCATTATATTCATATACAAAAGTAAAAATCATAAGTCCAGCCATAATAGCGATTAAAATTCCAGATAGCACTACCCAAAGTGCGCTTTTAAGGAGATTTTGATTGCTTTGCGAGGAAGCGGCATAAGTGATGATGATACCTACCCCGAGTGAAAGCGAGAAAAACACCTGCCCTAGAGAATCAATAAATACATTAAGTGTGAGGGCTTTTTTTGCTTCATTTATATCAAAACTCAACATAAAATGTAATGCTTTGCTAAAAGAATCCATACTCATCGCATAGAGCAATAAGCCAAAAAATATAATGAAAAGAAGCGGTGTGAGGATAAGATTCAAGGCTTCAATACCTTTTTTCACACCGCGCGAAATAACCCACGCTGTGATTCCCATAACAAAAAGCAAACCAAGTGTTTGGGGCACAAAACCATTTGTATAGAGGGTATTAAAAATTGTTTCAGAGGTGTGCATATCGCTAGGGAGGTTAAAGCTCACTATAAAGAGATAGTAAAACACCCAGCCTAGCACGATAGCATAAAAAGATAAGATAATAGGACCGCCAATAAGTGTAAATCCAGCTAAACGCCATTTTTTACTTGAGCTCACATCAAGATTTTCATAGCTTTTGACAGCATTGGCGCCCCCCCCCTTGTTCCCAATAAGCATTTCGCCAATAAGCATTGCAATGCCAAGTGAGAGTGCCAAAAATAAATAGAGTAAGACAAATGCACCACCGCCGTTTGTCCCTGCTATGTAGGGAAAACGCCAAATATGCCCTAAGCCGATAGAGCTTCCAAGTGCAGCGAGGATAAAACCAATTTTGCTAAAATGATTCATTAATAACCTTTAAATAATATGAAACTTTGTATAATTTATCTAAAATAAGTTAATCTTAAGTGGGTAAAGGGCGGTAACTATGAATAAATCTCTCACATATTTTCAGATTCTATAAATTTTTCCCTAGATTCTATAAAGTTTTTTATATCACTTGGTAAAGCGTTGCTCACTTCTTTTTGATTGGCTTGCATATTGGAATTGCAAGCGATAAATGCCATAACTAAAACCAAATATAATGCCATTTTTATTTTTTTATAAGTCATAAATTCCCCTTTCTTTTAATAGCTTATCGAGAAGTTTAATTACTCTTTCTGCACTTCCGCAAGCAAGATAAGAGCGGATTTCCTTAGCTTTAGCAAAAAATTCGTGTGCATTTGTAGCGTGGTAGATATTAAGCAGATTCTCTTTTGTGAGCGAAGATTGGATAAGTTCGGTATGAATCTCTTTTTCACCTGTGCGTGGATTCCCACAATGCAGAGCATTATAAAGAATATTAGCAAGTCCTATATGTTTTAGTTTCACAAAGGCTCGTGCAATCATTACATCAATAGTGCGCGTCTTATAACCAAGCACAAGGGGTGTGCCAATGAGCGTAGCTTGAAGCGTGGCAGTGCCAGAGCAAACAAAGGCAAAACTACTCTCCAAAAGCGCACTATTAGCATCAAAACTAAGCTCAAAATAGTGTATATCCTCTCCATAAATGTTGTGCATTGCCTCTTTGTCTAGATTTTTAAAATGTTCAGGTAGCACGAGAATCTTAGGATTTGCAATCTCTTTTGCCACAGCGGCAAAGATAGGAAAAATGCGTTTTATCTCTCCTTTACGGCTGCCGGGCATAAAGGCGATTTTTCCATTTTCAAGAGGTAAGGGTTGCTCTTTAAGTGTGGGAATCTCATCAAGCAAGGGGTGTCCAACATAAAATGCTCTGTTTTCAGCCACTGCGTTAGGATACATTTGAAGTTCAAAAGGCAAAATCGCACATAAATAATCACATACAGATTCTATTTCTTTGGCTCTCCACGGCTTCCACGCCCAAACTTGTGGTAAGATATAATATATAACAGGCACTTTGGTAGTATTTTTTTTAAGAGTTTTGGCAATAGGCAAATTGAAGCTTGAGCTATCCATAAGAAGCACTACATCACATTGCGCAGCAAGTTCGCTCATTTCTTTAATGGCTCGTTTAAAAAAAGCAAGTTTTTTTATCACATCAAAAAATCCCATAATTGCAAAATCTTTAAGCGTATAAGAGGGCGAGGCATAAGGGAAATTGGTAAAAGTCTCTGGCTCAAAGACACCACAGATGTGAGTGGATTTATCAAGATTTTGAGCAAGAAATTTAAGATGGAGATTCGCACTGGGCTCACACGCACTCACAAAAAGGCGTTTTGGCGTGGTATAAGCACTTTGATATTGCATAGGTATCCTTTTAAGTTAGGGCTTACTTGGATCTTCTAAAGATTCTTGTAGTGTCTCACGCATATTTTGCATTTGGTGTAGATTCTCTTCAAGCTGATATTCGCTTTTTAAATCACGTAGCTCTACAAGTAGCTTAGAATTTTCAAGCTCAAGTTCGCTTATTTTAAGCATAAGTGCTTCTTTTTGGCTTTCTTCTTTTTCTGGTGGCACAGGAGATTCAGAGATTTTTTGCTCAATGGCGCGAAGGATATTTTGTGCTTTAGTAATGCCCTCACGTAGCTCTTTGAGTTTAGCTTGAGAATTTTTAATATCTTCGTGGTATTGGGCGATTTCAATACGTAGTTTTTGCCGTTCATTTTCAAAAATTCCTACAATATCCCAAAGATTTTGCGTTTGAGGATTGTATTTTAAAAGCTGCTCAAATACGCGTTCATCTACTTTTTGAGCAAGAGGTTTATCAATTTTAGGCATATATGCTCCTTTTTAAGATTGTATATCAAGCTCAAGGCTAAGGAGATGCAGCTCTTTGCCCTTAGCGATGATGACATTATGACTTTGACACTGCGGACAAGTGCTATATGTGAGATTTTGTGCTTGAAAATAATGCCCGCAGTCGCGACACTCTAGTTCAACGCTTTGGGATTGTATTTCCAAAATAGTATTTTGACACAAAGGTGAATCAAGTCTAAAAGTCTCAAATGCACTTTTTACAAGCGCACTATCTACACCACTACGCTCACCAACGGCGATGCAGACTTTGGCAATAGAGGCAGCATTATGCTCTTTTGCGTGGGATTCGCACATTTGTATCAGTGAGGCGACAATAGAATATTCGTGCATTTTTGTCCTTGTATGTAAAGTTGTAGGTTGAATTTTACCCAAGAAGTGATAAAATAAACAAAAAATCACAAAGGGATTTGGAGTGCAAAGGGTAAAAACAAAACAAATTTTTGTAGGAAATGTGGCAGTAGGCGGTGATGCACCTATTAGTGTGCAAAGTATGACTTTTAGTAAAACTTGTGATATAGAGGCGACAAAAGCACAGCTTGATAGATTATATTTTGCTGGGGCTGATATGGTGCGTGTGGCAGTGAGCGACCCAAAAGACGCAGATGCACTCAAAGATTTGAAAAAAGTCTCGCCCCTGCCACTTATCGCGGATATTCATTTTAGATATAAATTTGCACTTATTGCAGCAGAGAGCGTGGATTGTATCCGCATTAATCCGGGTAATATTGGCTCAAAAGATAGAATTAAAGCTGTGGCAGATGCGTGTAATGCACGAGGCATACCTATTCGTATCGGTGTAAATGGTGGGAGTTTAGAAAAACAATTTGAGGAAAAATATGGTGCAACTCCTAAAGGTATGGTTGAATCTGCGTTATACAACATCAAGCTTTTAGAGGATTTTGGCTTTAGTAATATTAAAATTTCACTTAAAGCAAGTGATGTGTTACGCACAATGGAGGCATATAGAATGTTGCGTCCATTGGTAGATTATCCTTTTCATTTAGGTGTTACAGAGGCTGGGACATTGCCCCATTCAATGATAAAAAGTGCTATGGCACTTGGTGGGCTACTTATGGAGGGTATTGGTGATACGATGAGAATCTCCATAACAGGTGAGCTTGAAGAAGAAATTAAAGTCGCGCGCCTCATACTTCAATACAGCGGACGACAAAAAAGCGGGGTAAGTATAGTGTCTTGCCCTACTTGTGGTCGGATTGAAGCGAATCTTGTCAAAATGGTGCAAGAAGTAGAATCTCGCATTAAACATATCAAAATACCTTTGCAAGTGAGTGTGATGGGCTGTGCTGTAAATGCTTTGGGTGAAGCTAAACACGCAGATATTGCTATTGCTTTTGGGAATAAAGATGGATTGATTATTAAAGAGGGGAAGATTCTCTGTAAGCTCAAAGAAGACCAATTACTTGAGCGATTTATCACAGAAGTGGAGGAACTTGCCAAGCAAAGAGAGGAAGTATAATGCAAGATATGGTAGCAATGCTCATATTGGCAAAGCGTAGTGCAAGGATATTAGAACGATTAAGTAATGAAGAAAGAAATGCAGTGCTAGAATCTATGGCAGATGAGATAGAATCTCAATGCGAAATAATATGTGAAGCAAATGCTAAAGATATGAGTGTGGCAGAGCATCTTCCTCTAGCAATGCGTAAAAGATTAGAATTAAATAGCATAAAAGTGCATTCTATGGCAGATTCTATGCGTGATATTGCAAAGCTTCATTGCAGTGTAGGGCAGGTGATAAAAAGTTGGAAAAACAAGGCAGGATTAGAGATTACACAAGTGAGTGTGCCGCTTGGTGTCATTGGTGTCATTTATGAATCTCGCCCTAATGTTACAAGTGATGTAAGTGCATTGTGCTTTAAAAGTGGGAATGTGTGTGTGCTCAAAGGTGGCAAAGAGGCATTTCACTCAAATGTGGCAATACTTAAAGCATTGCATAGTGCATTAGAGCAGCATTCACTTCCTAAAGAATGTGTGAGTATGATAGAGGATACTTCACGTGAGGGAATATTAGAATTTGTCAAAATGGATAAGTATGTGGATTTGCTTATACCACGAGGGGGCGAGGGATTGATTGAATTTGTCAAACATAACGCAACAATTCCTATCATCAAGCACGATAAGGGCGTGTGCCATACCTATATCCATAAAAGTGCGAATTTGGATATGGCACTCAATGTTGTGCTCAATGCAAAGTTAAGCTATCCCGCCGCGTGTAATGCGTGTGAGTGTATCTTGCTTGATGAGGTGCTTGTAGAGGGATTCTTACCGAAATTGCTTACAAAATTAAGAGAAGCAGATGTGCGTGTAATGTTTGAAAATGAAGTATGGCTCAAAAATTGGGGCATTGCAGATGATGGCTTAGCTGATTTTAGCAAAGAGTGGGGCGATAAGATTCTTAATCTTAAAGTTGTAAATGGAATTGATGAAGCCCTAGAGCATATTGCGCACTTTGGTTCTGCGCATTCGGAATCTATTATCACTCAAGATGAAGTGATAGCACAAACTTTTATGCGTGAGGTCGATGCGGCGTGTGTATATGTGAATGCTTCTACACGATTTAGCGATGGTGGAGAGTTTGGCTTTGGTGCGGAGGTGGGTATTTCTACCTCTAAACTTCACGCTAGAGGTCCTATGGGTATAGAATCTTTATTAAGTTATAAATATTGTATTACAGGCAATGGACAAGTGAGGTAAAATGGGAATCTTAAAAAAACAATGGAATATTTCGTGGCTTAATTTCGTTTTGCTTTGTGCAGCTTTTTTAAGTGCTATGAATTTTAATCTTTTTATTTTTATTTATACAAGTATTGATGAAAGTGCAACTTTGTGGCAGCATATCGCCTTTGTGCCAATGGTTTTTTTGCTTTTATTTGTGATTTTAACACTTTTGCTTGTGCCGTATTTGAGTAAAGTTTTTATGATAATTTTTATAATGGTAGCTTGTGTAAGTGCATATTTTATGAGCGCTTATGGAGTGATTATTGATAAGACAATGCTAGAAAATGCCTTTAAAACCGATGCACGAGAGGTGCGAGAACTTCTTAATCTAAAACTTGTTTTGTTTGTGCTATTTTTTGGTATCTTACCTTGCCTACTTGTGCTAAAAACGCGTATTGTATATGCACCTAAGGGTATAAAAAATGCACTTCTTACACGATTTGCGAGCTTTTTTGTGGGAATTTTGCTTCTTTTAGCGATTTTTGTCCCTCAAACACAATTTTTTGTGCCATTTTTTAGATATTATTATCAGAGCGAATACTACACTACGCCATTTTATCAGCTCAAATCTTTAGTCAAATATATCAAATCCCGCACCTTTACAAAACCTCCACTTGAGATTATTGCACCAGATGCACGTATTTTAGAGCATAAAAAAAGATTGCTTATTCTTGTAGTGGGCGAGACTGCGAGGGCGGCAAATTTTTCATTGCTTGAAAAAGACAGGGCAACTACGAATGAAACTAATCCTTATACTAAAAAATGGGGTGGGGTTGTATTTTTTAATGCTGTAAGATCTTGTGGCACTTCTACAGCTGTGAGTGTGCCCTGTATGTTTTCAGTTTCTACACGTAAGCAATATAAAGAAAGTGAGTTTAAAGAAAATGCACTTGATATTTTGCAAAAAGTGGGTGTGAGGGTGGTTTGGTTTGGGAATAATTCGGGTGGCTGTCAAGGTGTATGTGAGCGTATCAAAGAAGTAAAAATGTTTAATGAAGACTATGATGAAGCTTTGCTCAAAGATATACAAAATGCTTTAAATCTTGGAGAGCAAAAGATTATTATTGTGCATTTGCAAGGCTCACACGGACCAACTTATTATAAAAGATACCCAAAAGATTTTACACGTTTTACGCCCACTTGTGATACAAATGAATTGCAAAAATGCACACAAGAGGAGCTCACAGATACTTATGATAATACGATTGCTTATAGCGATTATGTGATAAGTAAGCTGATTAAAATGCTACAATCTCAAAGCGGAGTTCAAGCTTCTTTGCTTTATGTTTCCGACCACGGCGAGAGTTTAGGAGAAAATGGTATTTATTTGCACGCAATGCCTTATTTTTTAGCCCCAAAAGAGCAAATACACGTTCCCTTGCTTTTTTATAGTAATGATAAAAATTTGCTTGATCTTGCCTATAAACATAAGGATTATAATCTTTCGCACGACTATCTTTTTAGCACTTTACTTGGATATTTTGATGTGCATACAAAAGTTTATGATAAAAACCTTGATATTTTTTATACAAATTTATTAAATAAAGAGGAGAATTAGCGCGATGTTAAGGATATGTATGAAAAAATTTAGCATATTATTTTTATCTTTTATTTTTATTTCTGATATTTTTGCTAATGATTATTATGATACAGGCAGAGTTTTTGCAGGAATAGAATTAGGAGGAGCTGGAATTGCAGATTTTAGCACAGGTGTAATTGGAGGTTATGCTTATTATTTTCCACAATCTTATCAGAATCTAGATTCTTTTAGACAAGGGATACGAGGTATTGTGGGGATAAATTGGGGTTTATACAGGCATAGCAAGTTAAATCCACAAGGCATAAGTTGGGTTGAGACTTCTAGTAATGCTTTATATACGCGTATTGGGGTAGATTGGATTATAGATTTTAATCCTCAAGATACATTTGTATGGGGTGCTTTTGCTGGGCTTAATATAGGATATTTTAAAGTCTTTACTTCTGATTTTATCCCTCCCACACATAGGGGTTTTAATTTAGAAGGGCATATTGGAGGGAGTTTGACTTATAATAATATGCATAGGATTGAGCTATTACTCGGCTGGGGATATTCACGCTCAGCACTGCGTTATGTGTATATGTTTTGATAAGGGTAACCTGTCTATGTCTAAAAGACAGGTTTGACGCATTCCTTTAGCTTTGATATTTTAAAAGTAGAAGTTATCTATTTATTATGTATGCAAAACCATTGTATCCTCCTAAAAAATCAATTTTAAGAAGTGTGTTAGTGAGAAATAATTGTGCATTTTGGATTCATTGTTTGCTCCTTTGTCTTTTGTGTCGGTATTGTAGCATATTATTTATAAAAATCTCCTCATCTGTGTGAGATTATACAACGCATACACTAATGTATCAATTTGGGATTGAATGCGGAAGTGCCAAGGGTGGAATCTGCGGGTTTGGATTCTAAAATTATATCTACTTAATGAGATTTGTAGGAGCTTGAGCAAAAAGAGATTATTTGGCTAAAGCAAGATAGTAGAGTTTGGAATTTTAAAGAATTTATAGGTTAAATATAAAACTATAAAGAGGTTGTAGATAAGGTGAATCAAATTTAAAATATTGACTAAATATATTCTCATTCATTGTATTTTTGTTTGATTTTATAATTTTTTCTAAACCGCTTGCCTCACGATAAGCATACATTTTTGATTTTTTGTAAATATTATCTGCAAAATCTTTAGAGTGAGAGTTTATACATTCAACATATTTTTCAAAACATTCTATTATTTCTTTATGTTTGGCAATATGAGAGAGTAAAGTTTCAAGGTTGCCTTTGTTTTTATTGTCTGGGAATAAAAATATTTCTACTTTATTTTTATATTCTATGATTTTATTTTTAATATGCTGTTGTGTTTGGTTATAATCTAAATCGGCATCAAAAATAATACAAACTCTATGACTATCATCTAATTCTTTTTGAATTGTTTTTAATGTCGATTTTTGAAGCTCATTGCCATTATTTTCAATGATTTTATACTCAAATGTAGGGTTTTTATAGTGTATATATTGCGCTAAAATACTTTATCGCTTTTGCCTTCTACAACAAATAAAGTCATTTTAGTCTCTAAATTCTGTTTTGGTTTTGAGTAAATTCTCTAAATCTTTCATATCATATTTATAAGTTTGCAAACCTTTAAGTTTAGTTCTCGCAATGTTAAAAATAGCAATTTGTTCGTATTGATTCTCACTAGAGATTGTATTAAGAATTTCTAAAAATTCATAGCTATGGGTGGAGACAAAGAGTTGTATATCGGTTTTTTGAGCTAGTTTAATGACAGATTCAAGCAATTTGTGCATTGATTCAAAATGAAGTCCATTTTCAATTTCATCAATGCAGATGTATTTATATTCTCCCACAATGACACTTGCCAAAATGGCTAGATATTTTTTTAAGCCTTCCCCCATAGTATTAAGACTAATTTTTTTAGGCATATCTGCTAAATCTACCATTATTTCACCATTGATTACTTCTATCCCTTGAATCTTCTCATCAAAGATTTGGAGATGGGCTAATAATTCTTGCTCTTTTTTAAGTATTCGTAATCGTCCTAAAATGCCTAACGCATTAAACATTAAATTGCTTGGAAAAATCATACCTGAAAATGAGGGATAATCTACTTGGATAACATTATTAATATTGTTTCCGCGAATATCAAAGCTACTTCTTACCGCAGGATTTCCATTAAATTGTATATCAAAGTTTAAACCTGTGATGTAAGCACCTGTTTTTTTATCTAAGATTTTATCCATATTCATATTTATATCATTTGGCAGTATTTGAGCAAAATCATTTGTTGTTTTTGGTGTGATTTGCAAGTGCATTTTTTGCTGATTATAAGATGATGTGATTTTAATAGGTTTAGTCATATCAAGCTGATTGAAAAAATAATCCAAATTATCGTGGCTTATTTGCATTTGTCTTATAAAATTAGACACAACCGATACGATATTCATAGGATTGTTTGGCTGAAAATTAAGAAATATAGTCTCAAGCAAAGAGGTTTTACCGCAATTATTTTTACCTACAAAAATATTTATTTGTGCTAGGTTTTCAACCTCTATTGAATCTAATACTTTATAATTTTTTACTTCTATACTCTCTATCACATTAGACTCCTAAACTTTGATTTAGAAGAATAGCAAAAATAATTCCTTATAGGTAAAGTATAAGAAATTTTTATTAACAAACCTTAATCACTTCAGTTTATCTCAATAATGCTTATTTGATGATAAGGGTATTAAATATCAAAGTATGGATTACCCTGATTTAATGCTTTGCTTTTGTGATAATTCTTGTAAGCTCTATCATAAAATTCACGCATTGTCGAATAGCAAAAAATTTTGCATTGATTATCATCGTCTATTTTCCATATTTTTTGCCAAACTTCTAATAAAAGTTGCCTTTCTTCTTTAGGTTGTAATAATGTTCCAAATTTACATAATCCTTTATCATAGTTTAGTAAAGATAAAAACTCTTTAGAATTATCCAAATAAATAGCAAGAAAGAAAAGCAAAACTATATTTTTGGTATCCTCAAGATTCTCTTTTAATTTGTTTTGAATGGGTGTAAAAACTTCATTTTCTAGAGCACTATTTTTATTACTACCCCCATTTAGCCAAACATTTAAATAATTGAAAGTCATATTAAAAACAATATGCTCGGGCAATGTTTGTATATTTTGCACATATTCATTTCTAGTTTCTTGACTAAATTCTTCTTTATTTTGAAAATCAACAAAAAACGCCATCAACATTTTATCCACAATCTGTATCTTACCCTTAGAATAGGTTTCTAAAAACAAACTAAAATCTATACTATTTGATTGAATAGGCTTTCCTTGATGGTAAATTTTCTCCTCCCCTATTCCAGCCAAAAGCAATTTTTCTTTAACATAGCAAATATAAGACTCTGTAGCTAAAGGGTGAATTTCTATATGATTGATAATATTTATCCAATAAAAATTTTTCATTTTAAGCAGTTTTGTATTTTTTCCTGAAGTCCAATAAGTTTCTATTTTTAGATTATCGATTTTTGTTCGCTTTGTATCCAAATCCAAAATTATTCTTGCTTCATTTTCGAACTTATAATAAGGCTTTTTATAACTTAAAAAATCTATAATTTTTTCTTTGTTGTTTTTGTTTAAATCTAAATTGCTTATTTCTCTATGTAAGCTCTCTATATCCTCATTGCTTTTGGAGTAATCAATCCCTATAAAATAACTTTTATATGGTAGGAAATAGTTTAAATAATATTTAGAGTCTCTTATTGTTGTATTTTTTTGGGGATTGTTGATAGTCTTCAGCATATTATTGATTTCAAAACTAACATTATCAATAACAACCTTCAACTCTGTCTTATTCTTGCCATACATTTCCCAATGATAATCAGTTTGATTAATTCCCCAACATTGTATAAAATACAGGTGGTTAGTTTGTAATTCCCACATATCTTCAAAATTTGATGGGTGAGAAAAGGTAATTTCTTTATTTGTAATATCATTTATAAGATGTTCTGCTTGGAAAATTCTTGAGATAGTAAAACTATTATCAGCATCCATTGTTAATTCCTTTGTTTAAATTTTTAGAGTAAAAGCTCTATTTGTAAGCTTATATGGAATAGATATAAAGTCAAATATCATGCTTTGTATTTATGTAGATTCTATGATTTTTATCTCTTCATCAGTTAAACTATACAACTTATAAACTAAAAAATCAATTTGCGATTCTAGTTTTTTGGTGGAGGCGGTGGAATCCTTTGCTTTAGATTCTAAAATTTTATCTACCAAAGCGACAATTTCATTAACGATTCTTTGGTTTGCCTTTGTGATTTTAGGAATAGGCAAACTACCTACACTTAAAGTATCAAATCCAAATGCACCGCCTTGCATATGTGAAGCAAAGTATTTTTTGGCATAGAAATAATTTATTAGCTTACTATTTAAAACTCCAAGAATAAATTTCCTATCAAGTTTAAAATTATGTAAAATATTGACTTTACCTCCAAAATAAGCTTTAGGAGCAATACAGCAACGAATAAAGTTTGTCATTCTCGCCATAAATATAATTTCCGAATCCTCAAATATTTTTATTTTTTCAGTAGAATAATAAGATACTGCATTATGTAAAAATTTGCCTTGTTTATAATCATATTTTTGAATATCAGAAGATTCTAAAAAGGGGACATTGTCTTTAGTTTTTTTATTTTTTACATCATTTCTAAAACCAGCTATGGATAAAGCACAAAAAATATCACAAAAGCTTGATAATTGTGGATAATTTGCCTTAAAAATTTTTGTAGTTATAGAATCTAGCAAAATAGATAAATTCTCAATTTTGCTTTGTGGGAATTTTTCTAAGGCAATATTATTTAATTCCTCTTCGCAATTAGCTCTACCAAAATTTATTTCTTTTAGTTCTTGACTTTTATGAGTAAAACAATTAATGCAAGTATAGGTAGAAGCAGAATTAAAAACTTTAAAACTTGATACATCAATCATAGAGATAAGGCAAAGATTGTTGTCAATAAACTCTCTAATTCCAGCACCAGAATCTTGACAGATATAATTTATAGGATTAATAAAAATACAATAGCCTTGTTTGTGTATTAGTTTTGCTGCTTTTTCAATGAAATATACAAAGATACTCCCTCTTTTTGAGTTTGTATAAACAAAAGAATTTTTTTGCAAAGAGATTTTTGTATTTTCATCTATACTGCGATAGTCAATATACGGAGGATTGCCAATGATTATATCAAAGCCCCCTTGTGCGAAAATGGGTGCAAAAAAGAAGCGATATAAAAAAAGCTTGTCGGTGTGGAAGTTATGCTCTTCATAGTCTTTAAGGAGTGCGTCTAAATCGTGTTTAAAAGATTCGTATTGAAGTATTTTTTCTTGCTGTTTGACTCTTTCTTTTGGTTTAATAGCCGGATTTGCCTTTATGCTTTGAATATTCTCATCAATTTGCTTGATACGCTCATCAAAGGCTTCTTTCATTATCGCTAAAATCTCTGCTTTGAGTTGTGCTTTTTGTGCATTTGGCTCATAGTATTGCAGAAAAAGTGCTTCTAGCTTATGAGTTTGTGATTTATCAAATAAAGACGCGTTTTCATCTCTACCTAAGAGATTTTTTTGATGTTGTGGTGCATTCAAATCACTTGGAATAATTTCAATGCCATTAATGCTTTCTATAAGAGCATTGCCCTGCATAAATTTAAAGTCAAGGTTTGGAAGTGGGCTAGGTGTATCCTCATCTACGGCGATTGAGAGCCAAAAGCGGAGTTTTGCTATCTCAATCGCATCAGCATCAATGTCTGTTCCATAGATTTGCTGCTCTATAATCTCGCGCTTATATCTTGCTAAGTCTTGCTTTTGCAAAGAGGGATTGAGTGTATGCAGAGCCTCTAGTATCTCGCTTAGCATTCCCATTGGGAAAGCACCACTGCCAATAGCAGGGTCTAGGATTTTAAGCGATGTGATAGCTTGTGTTAATTGTTTCGCATTTTGTGCAATAAAATCATCGCTTTGTTTATAAAAAATAAAGTTATAGAGTGAATCTTTGTGTGCGTGTGGAGATTCTGTATCTTGTGTGAGGTGAGATTCATCGTGCAAGATTCTCTCCTGTAATGTGCGGGTTAGGACATTTTTACACATAAAATGCACAATTTCTCTAGGCGTGTAAAAAGCCCCACTTGATTTATTATAATCAATGAGGTTTTCAAACACTTTGCCAAGCATTTCAGGGTCAATACCGATTTCTTGATTATCTGGGGTGGATTCTTCAATCGTAAAATTATAGTTTTCAAATACATCAAAAATTGCTTCAAAATCGGTATTTTCTAGGCTTTGTGTAAGGACAAAATCTCTTTCTATGCCCTTACCTTGCTTGTCTTTATACTCTTCAAAAAGCCCACCATTAAGGAATGGAATCTTACAATCAAAGTGGGGTGAATAGTCGTTTTCTCTTTGTGTGTTAAGTGTCTCAAAAAATAAAGGGCAAAGGTATTTTGTATAAAAAGATTCATTATTTTGCGTGGCTTTGCTAAAAAGTGAAAACAAAAAGTTTTTATCGCCTTCTCCATAAGAAGCATTTTGTGCTACGCCTAACCAACCCTTTTTTTGCAAAAAGTATAAAAACACAATGCGCCCTAGAAGTTTTTTGACAAAGGCATTGACTGCTTTTTCTCCATTTAAACCTTCATAATTGTCTAAAGCATTGAAAGTGGCTTGATTTTGACATAATTTTTGCGATAAATCTTTATAAAGCCTTTCATAATCTCTATAAAATTCTTTACTTATAGGTTCTGTACTAAAAGCTTCTTGGAGATTTTTTAAAGTTTTTTCTTTATCTAAAAATCCTTGAAGTTGTAATTTGGCTGTTTTTGTCTTTGTATTTTCCCCTAGTGTGAAGCTTTGTCGGCGGAGATTTGAAAAGGTCATTTTGTTTTTTTCATAATCAAAACCTTGTGTTACAAGACTTAGTCTAAATTCTTTGCTTTCATCATAAAAAACTGCAAGCATTGCATTTATTTCTGGTTGATTTTTGATGATTTCAGCGATTTCTTTATGGAGGGTGATTTTGGCATTAATTGATGTTGTTTTAAAGGCATAGATGCTTAAGCTTTGTGAATCTAGGGTGATATTTTCACACATTTGTGAATAGGCGGTGATAATGCTATTATGTTTATCATAAGGAGTGCGTTGCTTGGTTTTTATGTCAATATTTTTCCCAAAAGATTCTATGATGAAGTTTTGAAAATGTTCGTGCTTATAGGCGTTATTAAGAAAAATATCTAAAGTCTTTGAAGATTCTACTGCACTCATTTTATCCCCTTTGTTAAGTGAATTGTCGTAATGCTAATTTGGATTTGAGGTTCTGTGTGGGTGGCAGAATCTATTGTGTTATAATCTTGCTCTTTGCTAGTCTGCAAATCTGCATTTGGGGCAAATTTTTCTTTGATGACAAGGACTTCTCTTGCAAAATCCGCACTATTTTTAGCCTTTATATTGATAGTCTCTTTAGTAAGCTGGGGGTGTCCGTTTTTTATTAAATCAATAAGATTTTCCTTCACTTGCGAATCTAATTCTGGGCAAGAATTAATTTTACTGATAGCTGTTATTTCTTGTGGTTTAAGCTCTTTTTTCGTTGGATTAGGCGTATTGCGGGATTTTAGAGATTGTTTGTAGGATTGCATTGCACTTTGGATATGCGTATAATGCACGCTCATATCTGCATTTTTGAGAGGACAAGATTCTAAATGTGCTTTCAAAAAGTCTGCCATTTCATAAAAATCACATTCTTGTGTTTGTGGCTCTTGGAGTAAGTTTTGGCTTGGCACAATATGATATGGATAAAAGTGTGCGTGATTGTGGCTAGAAATGTGGCGAATATAAGCAAAACTTTGAGTTTGATGTGATTGTATTATCGTGCGTGATTTAAGCGGGAGATGCTCTATCCTATCAAATTCATCTTTGTGATTTTTGTAGAAATCTTGTAATGCTTTTTTGTATTGTGAATCTTTGCTTGTTTCTTGATTGTTTTTATCGATTTGAGAATAGAGATTTTTGCTCCCTACAATCTCTTCATCATCATAAATTGCTGAATCTTCCCCTAATGTATAGTGAAAGCTTTGCAGTTTGCCAGAGGCGATAGAGTTTATATTGATAATCTCATCGGCTAAATGCGTAGGCTTGAAATTATAAATATGGATTTTTTCAAAGCTCGTGCCTATACGATTAATGCGCCCTATTCTTTGCATTAGCCTTGTGGAATTATAAGGCGTGTCATAATTAATAATAATATTTGCACGATGAAGGTTAATTCCTTCTGCTAATGTGTCGGTTGTAATGATGATATTAAACTCATCTTTTTGTTTCTCTTTAGGATAGTTTGCGTCAAAATTTTCTTTAATTTTTTGCTCGTTTTCTTCGCGATTACTTGCATCAATTTGTAAAATTGTATATGCAATAAGCTCTTTAGCAAGATATTTTGCAGTTGTCGCTGCTTCTGTGAAAATCACTATTTTTTGTGATTGTGGTAGATATTTATCTAAAGAATCTTTGAGTTTATCAAGTTTAGAATCTCCTTGTATATTCTCCCACGCATTGAGTAATTTTTCTAGGGCATCTCTATCATTTTGTAGCTTTTGATAAAAATCATTCTTAAAATGATGAGATTGTAAATGTATGAATTTATCTTCCTTTTTCTCTAAGAGATTCTGCAAGTCTTTATCATTATCTGATAATACAGCCTCATATAGCTTTTCTCTTGAATTATAGCCCTTTGGGAGTGCGATGGTGCCCTCGCTAAACATTGTAATAAGGGCATTGTGAGATGTGATTTGATTTTCAAGTGTGGCTTTAAATGCGTCTATGCTTGAATCAAATCGTTTAAATAGAATCTTTTGGATAAGCACACTCAAACGCTCTGCTGTGTCATTATAAAAACCTTTGCTTTTTTCATCTTCGCCATATTGTGATAAAAACTCCTCTTGTCCATCTTGGGTGAGATTTGGGAATATAAGATAACGCACATAGGAAAAAGTGCCTATATTGTTGTATTTCTTTGAGAGAAAAGCAATTGTTTCTTTTGCAAGATTATGTGAGTTAGAATCTAAATCATAAAGTAAATCTTTAGGGGGTTCAATTTTTGGAAAAGTGAGATTTTGCTTTTTCATATCATCTTTATAGAGTAGCTCTATATCACCTCTAGTGCGGCGAATCATAATATGAGACAAAAGTTTGTCACGTAAGGTGTTGGCAATATTTTCTAGCTTTTTCTTTTCTTTATTTTGTGCAGATTCTTTTTCTTGTGTGGATAAATTTGTGTTTTGGTTGATGGTTTTTAACTCTTTCATTGAGTTTTCAAATTTTGTTTGAAGGTCGCTAAAAAATTTTTCTAAGTTGTTTAAGCCTTCAATGAGAGAATTTCGCCTATTGCAAAAAAGATAGACTTGATTTGCTAAGTCTTTTGGAGAGTTATTTTGAGGAGTGGCGGAGAGGAGAATAATTTTTTTATGTGCGCCATTAAATGGAATCTTGCAAATATTTTCAAGCTGTTTGTAGCGGTTTGAAGTGCTGGAGCGAAAATTATGACTTTCATCAATAATTATAAGCTCTATATCCTCTCTTGTTTCTTTTGGGATTTTATGCAAGCTATCGTGAGTATAAATTTCATAATTTGCAATATTTATATCATCAAAATGTTTTTTCCACGATTTCTTAACGCTCGGTGGAGCAACAATGAGAATCTTGCCCTTAAGATTGTCTATGCGGCATTTTTTAGCGATGACAGACGCAATGAGTGTTTTGCCGAGCCCAACAACATCTGCAAGAAAGAATCCATTGTATTTTTTAAGCTTTTGCAATCCTTCCTGCACGGCGTGTATTTGATAATCATACGCGATATAGTCCTTAAAAAGAGCGGGAATTTCATTATCTTTCACCAAAAAGTCTTTGCCAAAATGCGTTAAAAGGAGCTTGTAATAAATATCTTTTGGGCTTAAAATTTCTAGGTAGCTTTGTTTTACACATTCATCAATATCATTTTTTGTAATCTCTATAGAATCTTCCCAAAGTTTGTTAAATTCTTCTAATGCGTAGTTAATATCTGCGCTTTCTTTAGTAAGGAGATTGACTTCATAATTTTTCTCTAAGCCATTATGAGTGAGGTTTGAGCTACCTACAATAAGTGAGCCTTCATAAAATGGTATATTGTTGTGTGCGTGGTTTGTCTTTGGTTCTGAAGTAAAAAGATAAAATTTAGCGTGGCAATTTTTAGTGCGCACCATACGAATTTGTAGTTGTTCTAGTTCTAAAACATTTTGTAAGCAAATAATAGAATCATCTACCTCTTTATCGTAGTTTTCTTTCTCTAGCATATTTTTTAAAAAGATTATGGAATCTATCGCCTTGATAGGCGCAATCCAAATTCTTTTGTGAAAGCTCATATATGAGAGTATCTACATTAAGTCCAACCAAAATACGAATGTTCTTAAATTTTGCATAGTTATTGTTTTCTTGTAAAAGTTTATGTAAATGGATAAAGCCACTTATGCGAAAAAACCCAATAAGAAAGCTTAGATTCTGCGTGTTGTTATCACTTAGAGCATTTTTGAATTGATTTAAAAGTGTATTTTGACCTTTATTTGTGGTGAATTTAAGATTCTGCGGGTATGTAGGGCAATAAGAATTTTCTCTATCCCCCCCCCCCGCTAAAAGCTATAATATTCTCTTCCATTGTTCATACTACCCTAATTTTTCTTTTAAAAGCTCATTTACCCTTGCTGGATTTGCGCCTTTAGAGTTTTTCATCACTTGCCCGACAAAGAATCCAAAGAGTTTGTCTTTGCCACTTTTGTATTCCGCGACCTTGTCGGCATTAGCGCTTAACACAGATTCTATAACTGCAATAATTGCGCCATCATCATTAATTTGGGCTAATCCCATAGAATCTATGAGGCTATCTACATCGCCTCCTTTTTCCATAAGCACATCTAAAATTTCTTTGCCACTTTTTCCGCTGATTTTGCCCTCCTCAATGCGTTTAACAAGTGTGGCTAAAGTTTTAGAATCCACCCCACAAGTCTGCAGCGTATTTTCACCCTTTAATCGTCCTAAAAGCTCTGTAGTAAGCCAAGTAAGAGCACCTTTTGCGCTCGCACCTTCTTCAAGCATAGATTCAAAATAAAGCGCAAGCTCAAGGCTACTTGTAAGCACACCTGCATCATAAGGCTTAAGTCCTAAGGTATTAATGTATCGCTCCCTTTTTTCATCGGGCATTTCTGGAATCTTCACTCCCTCACGCATAAGATTCTCATCAATAAAAACAGGCAAAAGGTCAGGGTCAGGGAAATAGCGATAATCAGCCGCCTCTTCCTTGCCACGCATTGAACGAGTAATGCCTTTGGCAGTGTCAAAAAGACGAGTTTCTTGCACAACTTCGCTTTGATATTTTCCCTCTTCCCAAGCTTCAATTTGTCGCTCTACCTCATATTCAATCGCTTTTTGGATAAATTTAAAGGAGTTAAGATTCTTAATCTCTACACGCGTATAGAGTTTGCAATCTCCTTTGGGGCGAATAGAAACGTTTGCATCACATCTAAAGCTTCCTTCTTGCATATTTGCATCGCTTATGCCAAGAAATCGCACAATAGAATGCAGCTTTTTAAGATAGGCTATTGCCTCATCGGAACTTCGCATATCGGGCTCACTCACAATTTCTAGTAGAGGCGTACAGGCACGATTTAAATCTACTTTTGAATAATTATTTTCGTGGATATTTTTACCTGCATCTTCTTCAAGGTGCGCACGCGTTACACCGATAGTTTTTGTTTGGTTATTACATTCAATTTCAATACTTCCTCGTCCTACGATAGGAATCTCAAATTGACTGATTTGATAGGCTTTTGGCAAGTCTGGGTAAAAATAGTTTTTGCGTGCAAAGACAGAGTTTTGATTAATAGTCGCATTAATCGCAGTGCCAAAGGAAATCGCCTTTTTTACCGCTTCGCGATTAAGCACGGGGAGTGCGCCGGGTAGCCCTAAGCAAGTGGGGCAAACATTTTTGTTAGGCTCATCACCAAAGCTTGTTGCGCAAAAGCAAAAAATTTTTGTTTTGGTATTGAGTTGGACATGCACCTCTAAACCGATAATCGTTTCATACGCTGACATTTTCATAGCCTTTTGTGTTGAAAATATTGGAATATAAAATGCTAGTATAGGCTAATAGGCATAAAATATTTATAAATTCTTAAAAATTTTTTATATAATATTACTTACAAAGAAAAGCAGATGTTATTACAAAAAAGCATTAGGAATACCGATATATAGGTTATTATAAGAACCTATAGAGTCTTGTATTTTAAGATTTAATGTTAGGAGTGAGCAAAGTGAAGGGAATATTCTTAATAAGCCTTGTCGCAAGTTTGATATGTGCTGAAGAATTACAGCTTCATAAGCTTAATGTAGCACCTAATACGCCACTTTCTGCCCAAAATACTGAGAGTAAAGAGGGAGATTCTAAAATAAAGGCACAAGTGAGTAAAAATTTCTCAATTAGAGCGAATACTATTGCTAATGAGGGATATTCAGAGTTTGAGCTTGAAACAGGCAATGCCAATTTGAATGAGGTTGAAGCACCAATGTCTCGGTATGGTGCTGGTATAGAGTTAAATTATTCTATTAAATCCGATACAGATGTGAAGTTAAATTTTTTTGTATCAAATGCTTTAGAAATTGATACGCAAAGACGAGGAGGTAAAGTCAAAACTTATGATAATGCACAACGATACGAAGAAAATGCTTATGATTATGGCACAAAGATAATGTATCCTGTATGGGCAAATAGTATTGGTATGGTATTAACGATACTTAAATCGCATCGTATCACACTTACATTAAAGCAAACACAACTTTCAAGTAATGATGCGCTTTTGGCAACATATTCACAAGGAATAACCCCTGTTGTGAGAAATGTAGCTCAAGCAAATTCCTATGCTAATCTTTATACAATTACTACACAGGTTTTTTTGACTTATAGTTATGTGTTTTAATGAGCTTTGATATAATCTCGTTAAAAATAAGTGAGGACTTTAAATGAGCAAGGTAAGTGTATTTGGTGGAGGAGCTTGGGGTAGGGCACTAGCTTTTGCATTAGCCGAAAAAAATGAGGTAAGAATTATCTCACGTAGAGATATTAGCTCTTTGCTTGAGCCTTTAAATCAAAAATTGAAAACATTAAATTGCACATCAATTATACAAGTTTCGCATAAAGAAGCATTAGATGCGCAGTATTTTGTTATGGCAATAGCTACGAGTGCATTACGAGAATGGTTAGCAGTAGCTGATTTGCCACAAAAGATAAAGATTCTCTGCGCAAGCAAAGGGATAGAATCTGGCAGTGGCGCATTTGTAAGTGATATTATGGAGGAGCGCATTGCTCATAAAAGCATTGCCTATTTATGTGGTCCTAGTTTTGCTTCTGAAGTAGTGCATTCTTTGCCTTGCGCACTTGTTATTCATTCGCGCAATCTTGAGTTAAGTCGTGAATTTGGCACTTTGATGCCACATTTTATTAAAACTTATGCAAGTCCCGATGTTGTTGGTGGAGAAGTGGCTGGAGCATATAAAAATGTCATCGCTATTGCAGGTGGAATTTGCGATGGGTTAGCATTTGGTATGAATGCGAAAGCCTCTCTTCTTGCACGAGGACTTGTAGAAATGAGTCGATTCGGAGAGCATTTTGGCGCAAAAATGGAAACATTCTTGGGGCTCTCAGGTGCTGGAGATTTATTTTTAACCTCAAACTCTACAATGTCGCGCAATTATCGTGTTGGACTTGGATTGGCGAAAGGAAAAGCAATTAATGAGATTCTCAAAGAGCTTGGTGAAGTAGCAGAAGGCGTGATTACTGCAAAAGCAATTACAGAAATAGGACAAAGGGAAAATATTTATACGCCTATTGCGAGAGAGATTAATCTGATTATAAATGGAAAAAATGTAAGAGAAAGTTCAAAAGCACTAATGGCATAGCCAAAAAGGCTATGCAAAGAAAGACTTATTTTTTAGCTTTTGCTACTTGGTCTTTCAAACCTTTTCCAGGGCGGAACTTAGGCACAGATTTTTCTTTTGTTGTGTAAGTTTTGTTTGTCCCGGGAACTTTACCTGTTTTAGCCTTTTGAATAGCTGTTTCAAATTTACCAAAACCTACAAGTTCTACACTTTGCTTTTTAGAAAGAGCTTTGGAGATAGCATCTACAAAAGAATTTACTGCTTGTTCAGCATCTTTTTTTGTGTTGTATTCACCAACTTTCTTAACCAAATCTACAAACTCAGCCTTGTTCATTACAAACTCCTTGATGTTAAATTTTGAACGCTCACATTCTATACAATTTTAAGTCTTAAGTCAAGGTATATGCGGATATTTTGCATAAATTTATTATAAAAAGGATTATATTATGCCCCCCCCCCCATTAATTAGCATTTTCAAGGAATTTTTTTGCTGCTTTTATTTGTTCCATATTGATTCTGATTTTAAGCTGTTTGGCTTCCAAAAGTATTTTCGTTTGATTAATCAGCTCAAGAGCTTGGAGTTTTGTCTCAAGCGGAGCGTTTGGGAGCTCTTTTGGAAGATTGCTTACAAGAAGAAAGGCTGCTTGGTCGTCTTCGCGAAGCAGAGCAACTTTGAGCTTATCGAGCCAATTCATCTTGATTAATTTCTCGCCACGCTTCTAAAAGCCCTTTTGCTACGTTCATTACGATGTCAATTTTATCTGTGTCATTAGCAACATTAGCTTGAGTAAGGAGTTTAATTTGATGTGTATAAAGCCCTGTAAGATATACTGCTACCTCACCACCTTTATCATAATCAAGCGTATTAAGAAGCTCGGTGAAAATATCAGTAGTGCGATTAATATAGTAGATTTTCTTTTCAATATCTTCAGCTTCCATATGTCGCTTGGCTTGAGCACAGAATCTTAAAATACCTTCATAGAGCATTTCTACAAGTTTTACAGGGGATTCTACTGAAACTGAATTTTGTTGATAAAGACTATAAGCGTTGTTGCCATACATTGGTTACTCCTTATTTTTTAGCTACAGATTGGTCAATCATCAATTGAACACTGCTAAAGGCATTATTGGTTTTAGAGATTTGAGAATCATAAGCCGCAAATCTCTGTGCCATAATGTCATAGCGTATATTGAGTTGCTCAACTGCTTTTTTTCTGTCCTCACGCAATTTTTTATCATCTTTTGTGAGGCTTTCCTCAAGGACTTTAAGTCTTGCATTTGGTCCATTTAAGAGTCTATCAATCTCTTGGTCAAATTTTTTAAAGACACCATCGGTTTGCACTTCTTTAAATTCTGTTGTTTTAAGACTTCCATTAAAAAGCTCTTGTGTGCCTTCTGGGTCAGAGCTCAAAGCCATTTGGAGTTTGCTCACATCAAGTGTCATTGTGCCTTTTTCGTTAAGAGTAAGTCCATATTTAGCAAGTCCTTTTAGCTCTGTTTCTGTTTGGATCGTTGTAGAAAATATACGATTAAGGCTAGGACGTATCATACGAATATCACTATTGCCATTGAATACGCCAGCAATTTTAGAATCTTCATCATAACGTGTAACATCATCAAGTTTTAAAGCAAGATCATTATAAGATTCAACAAATTTTTTCACATTTTCTATAATTTCTTCATCATTACGTGTAATGCTAATTACTGCAGGTTTGCCCGGTTCAGTAGTAGTAAGAAACTCAATATTTACTCCACTTACAATGTCATCAACATTATTTGTAGGGCGTTTCATTGAAATTCCATTGTATGAGAATTTTGCATCTTCTGCTTTTTGAACTTTACGTATTTTAAAAAGCTCTTCTTGTGTTTTGGCATAATCCATTGTTGTGCCAGCTTTTAATCCCAAATCCTCAAGGGCTTTTTTACTTGCAGGGTCGTCGTTGGCATAAATATTTACTTCTCCCGTATCAGAGTTAATCACAAGCTTGCCCTCATCATTGACAGAACCATAAATACCCGCAATATTATTAATGGCTTCAGCGATATTTTTTGCATTTTGGGCAGATGTATTTTTTTCTTTTGTGAGTGTAGAAAGGTCAAGTGGGATACTGCCTATATTGATTGTACCTGTAAGCTTTCCTGCTCCTACACTTTTAGTTGCCACCATTAAATCTTCTTTGGCATTATTTTTATTTTCTGTGCCAAAACCTAAACTTTGGGCTTTTGAGCCTTGAAGTTCAATACTATAACCACGTCTATCATTAAGAGTGAGTGTATCACTATTTGCACCACCTATACCGATATTAATATCATTATCAAGCAGTCCATCAAAATCTGAATCATTTTTAATTGCAGTAATGATAGCTTCTTTGAGAGCCTCGGCGTTATCTTGGCTTTTAGATTCTATTGCAGTTTTAGGAAGTTTGATAGAAAGGGTTTTGTCAATACCTTTTTTGTCTTTAAGTGTAATGTTTAAATCTCCATCATTCACAGAAAAAGCACCAGAGGGCACGACAGAGCCGCTTGTAGTTGAACCAAAATATATTCGTGAAGATTCGCCTGTATCTTTTGAATTAATCATAAGCTGGTAAGGGTTTGAGCCACCTGTTTTCATAACAATTCCCATTACTTCACCTTTTGTTGTATCTGTAATGAGTTGCGCTACTTCACCTAATTGCATACCCGCTTTAATATCAATTTTATAGTCGTGCCCTTTGTGATGAAATTTTAATACAGAATCTTTTTGGCTAAATACAGATTCTCTACTCTCATATTTTGAGCCTATTTCATTAATATCTGAAGTCGCCACAGAATCTATATCAATTTTAATATCTTGTGTTGGCACACCTGCTGATATATTTGCTTTGAGTGCATCGCCAATTACATTACTTGAGCGCCCTAAATAGGTAGAATAATCTCCAAGCTTACTCGTGCTAGATTTTAAATCACGCAAAGTAGAAGTAATAGCTACAAGCTCTGTTTGCTTTTCAACATTTTGTTCAATTTTTTTATCAATAGGCTTGATAAGTGAAGCCTCATCAGCTTCTCTTAGTTTATCAATCACATCGTGATTTAAAACTTTACTTCCAAGTCCAAGCGAACTCAATGTTCCAAGTGCCATATTACCTCTTTTCTTGCATATATTAAAGTTATAAGTTAAACTTCAAAGATTAACCTTGTTTGTCAAAAATAACACCAATGACTTCACGCATTTTTTTCATCAATTCAATAGCCTCTTTTGATGGTATCTCGCGAATCACCTTATCGCCATTACTTTCTTTAACAGTTACCATAAGACCAGGTATATTTTCATTATATGAAAAATGAATATCAGTGTCAATGCGTTTCATTTCATCATTGAGCTTTTTGCTTAATTCACGCAATTCATTTTCAAGCTGTTTTTTATTTTCCCTATCTTGATGTTGTGCGTTTTCTTCTTTTATTCGCACTTCTATGGGGCGTTTATCTTCCGTGATAGTTTTCCCACTTGTGTTGATCATATTGACCAGCTGATTTTTAATGGTATTATTGGTGCTATTAACGCTATTAATATCATTAAGCATAGCTTCCTCCTTGAAGTTAAATACAAGGATACATCGGATAAAAATTTTATTTTTTTAGTTGAGTTTTATAAAATCTGCAGGGTTAATATGTTTATCTTTTTGAGTGATTTCAAAGCTTAAACGTTCATTGACTTTGCCAATAATCGTGCCTTTTTTAATAGGTATACCTGTTTTAATTGAAGATTCTATTTTGTCCATATATGCGTAAATAGTATGGATAGCATTGTTATGCTCAATAATAACAACTTTTTTAAGCCCTGGTGCTTCTTTGGCATATACTATTCTCCCATCAAGCACATTCTTGACAGGAGCGTTGGGAGATTTGGGATTAAGCATAATTGCAGCATTAAAAATTTTAAATTTATATACAGGGTCAAAATAAGGTCCAAACTTTTTTTCAATGACATAGTTATCAAGTGGTGAAAAGGTTTTAGCTCCTTTGTAGGCAATGGTAGGCACATCACGATATGAAGTGCCAAATTGTTTTGGGGCTTTAATACTACTTGGGTTTTTTTGGTTATTTATAAAGGCTTGCTGATTGGAGCCTTGTTGTTTTTGCTCTTTAACGATATTGAGTTTTGAGAGAATCTCATCAAGGCTTTTGCGCTCTTTGACAATGTCTTTAAGCTGCTGGTCATAGGTTTTAAGTTCAGTTTGCATTTTTGCAAGAGTGGCTTTTTGTTGTTCTTTTGCGATTTGGAGACGTTCTTTTTTATTAGTTTGAGTTTTAATGGAGCTTTGAATTTGAGAAATTGCATTACTTATTTGTTTGATTTCATTATTGAGGAGATTGTGTTTAGCGTTAAGCGTTTTAATAGAGTTGCGCGCGTTTTTATGTAGAATTTGATAAATATGATATTGCACTACACCATCAACAGAATCAATATCTGCAGAGCGGCTAATCACCATATTAAAAGCAATACCTTGTGCAATAAGCTTAATAAGTTGTTTTTCAATCTGAAGTTTTTGTTCTACAAGCACATTTTGTTTTTTTTGAGAATCTTTAAGTGATTTTTCTTGTGAGAGAGATTTGCCTTGATTTTGTTCTATATCTTTTTCTAAGGCGTTAATTTGATTCCCAAGTTGTGTGAGCTCAGAATTTTTCGCATTAATTGCTTTGCCCAAAACATCAAGTTTTTTGCTAATAGCTTTTTCTTGGGATTTGGCAGTAGCAAGTTTATCTTTATTTTTTGCAATATCTTGGTCAATATTTGCCATACATATATTTATAATGGCACATATTGCAATCCAACCAAAACCCCTCATATTAGATTCACAGGTCTTTTTGTTTAATAATGACAAAAACCACCGAGACGATAGATACAAGTATAGATGTAAAAAGAAGAATGATAAAATCACTTCCCATACGGAATATATCGCTTGTTACTTCAAGCGTGTGAAACACTTCTTGCATTTTGTCGTGGTTAATCAGATATGTCATACCTGCAATGATAGCTATTGTTGAAATAATAGAATCAATAAAAGCAAGGCGGAATAAAATACCATTTCTCATCCACGCAGGAGCACCCAAAAATGCCATAATTTCCATTCTATCGCTATGTTCAAATTTCCAAATTTCAATTTGTTTAACCATAAGGATATAACTTAAAATGGCAATAAGTGATGCAAAGACTATAATTGAACTTTTAATAATGAGCAAGAGCTTATAAACTTGCGAATGACTCTTGGTAAAAGATTCGACTTTGGTTACACCATTTAGTTTTGAAAGTGTCGCATTAATCTTTTGTAGTCGTTCTTCATCTGGAAAAGTAGAGAGTTTGAGCGAATAGAAAAAAGGTAATTCTCTTTGAAGTGTTTCAAGGCTTTCTCGACTAAGATCCTTTTTGAGCTCATTCATCATATAATCGGGCGCAATGGCTTTTAGCTCCTTGGCTTCGCGGATAAAACTCTGAACCTTATCAAGCACAAGAGCATTTTTTGAGGCAATAACAATAGAGTAATTATCAGAGAGCTTATTTTCGTGTTTAGTTACAGCACGATTGACAAGCATAATACTCTCAAGACTAAAAAGAAGAGCTAAAAGCGGGATAATAAGTGCCAAATGTCTCCTAAGCAAATTCATAAACTACTCCTTCTTCTATATGTAGTCTTCTAAATGGAATATTAAGCCTATCAGGCATTCGGTGGGTTACAACCACAACGGTAATACCAAGTTGTTCATTTACACCTTTGAGGAGATTCCAAATAAGCTCACTTGAATAATCATCAAGGTTACCCGTTGGCTCATCAGCAAGGATAATAGTTGGATTATGTGCAAGCGCACGTGCCATAGCTACTCGTTGTTGCTCACCCCCACTAAGCTCAAGAGGAAATTTATTTGCCTTATGTGAAAGTTTAATATGCACAAGCAGTTTTTCAACTTGGGATTTGCATACTTCTTTTTTGTAGCCATTAATAACCATAGGCAACATCACATTTCGCTCTATATTCCATTCTTTAATCAGTTTGTAGTCTTGAAATACTATGCCAATACTGCGCCGAAGATGATTAATACGACTTTTTGATGCTTTTTGCATATTGATTCCAAAGACATTTAAAAGTCCGCTTTTTACACCTAAATACCCAAAGAATGAGCTTAAAATAGTGCTTTTTCCGCTACCAGAAGCTCCTGTTATGAATACAAACTCTTTAGCGTTAATATTAAAAGTGGCATCTTTAATGACAAGATCATCATTATAGCCTAGATTGAGATTTTTTGCTTCTATAATCGTGCTCAAATTTTACTCCTGTGTTAGAATCTGTATTAAATATTTATGCGCCTTGATGGCTGCTTGTGTAGGGATAGGGTTACTACCAATATACCGAGCTGATACATTATTGCAGAATTCAATTTGCAAAAACTTGCTTTGAGGCTGGTTAAAATCCCCAAAACATAATGCCAATACATATATATCCCCCGCACAATACAGATTATCAATATGCAAAAACCAATCATTAGCAATTTTCTTATGTGGAAAATTTTTGTAATTATCCAAATTTTTTCTTAGAATTTTATCAAAATAAAAGTTTTTTTGGGTATTTTTTACATTTTTTTCATTATTTGTGTTTTTATAAGTATGAAAAATCTTTAAATCATAAATGTTTTTTTGTTGTTTTTTCCATCTTGCTTCGTATTTGCTTGTAATTACTTCTTGTTGATTCTTGTGTATTTCAAGGCTTATGCTTTCTTGTTGCAAGGCAAGGGAAAGGGCATCTTGGAAATAAATTTCATCATCACTGCGCAAATGAAGCACTCCATTATTATCTAAAACGCGCAAAGATTCCTGAAAAAATTTGGGCGAAAAAATGCGCCTATGGTGTTTTTTATTCCACGGCACAGGAAAATGCACATAAATACCTTGTGCAATATGAGAGGAGAGAATTTCAAGGAGGATACGCGCATCGCCATTAATGATATAAAGATTCTCTAAACCCAAGAGTTGCACTTGCCTAAGAATCTGCTCAATAGAGGGAGTATGAATTTCTATACCAATACACATAAAATGAGGGTTGCTCTGTGCAAGATGCAAAAGGTGGCGCCCAGAGCCAAAGCCTATTTCAATAAGGCAAGGCTTTGCAAAATCCAAAAAAAAATCCATAGACTGAAAATAGGGAGATTGGAGATTTTGTCGTGGCGTATTTTTGTTGAGGTTATGAGAGATAACATTTTTTTGATACGCACATAGAATCTTAAGGGCATTCTTAATAATGCCTGTAGGTTGAGTTTTTGTGCTTTTTTCACATTTGAGAATAGCATTATTTTTATTGCCTCGCCACGCTTTGCGTAAAAAAAACTCATTATCTTCATATCGCACCAAAATAAGTGATTGTGAAGAATCGTTGCATTGTTTGGCTTCATATACAAAGGTATAGCCTTCTTGTGTAAAAGGCATAGGTGGTAATGTAATATGAGATGCAAGAAAATGAGGCATTATTTTTGAGCCTCTATGGAGAGTTCTATTTCTTGTGTGGGCGCAGATTCTATACCATTTTTGTCAATACTTGTTACGCTATATTTATAACTGATACCTTTTTGCATTTCTTTGTCGGTAAAGGTAGTATCGTATATATCAATAAAGCGCGCACTTTGTGCCCATACTTTCCCTTCTTTGCGATAAACGATATAATTTTGAATACGCTCATCACTTGGTGTTTCCCACGAGAGAGTGGCTTTACCATTAAGGATTTTTCCTTCAAAGTGCAAAGGCTTGCTTGGAGGTGGAAGACTTGAACCTTTAGCAGGTGTGCTACTTATACGTCCTTCCAAGCCATTATCGCCTAAAAGCACAACTTGGTAGTAATAACTTATGCCATCTTCTTTGTCTTGGAGTTTATGTGTATAATTTGTTTGGTTGGTAGTTGCTAGTTTTTTGTAGTTTTTATCATTGGGAGAATAGAGAATCTTATATTGTTTTTTGCTCACACCTTGTGTATCAGGGGCTTCTTTCCAAGTAATTTTAATGGCTCGTGGCAACTCTATAGTAGCTTGGATATTTTCAATAGGTGCAGGTTGAGGGATTGTTTTTACACTCACGCTTTGTGAAGGCTTACTTTTGATACCCTCATAGCTTTGAGCGATAATACGATAAGTGTAGCTTTCTCCATCTTTTAAATCATCATCAAAATACTCTACACTTAAGCGATGAGGAATTGTTTTGATTGTTTTAAATTCACCTGCTTTATTTAGGCGTTCAACCAAATAAGAATCTATGCTTGGATTTGGGTGTGGCGACCAAATAAGCTTAATGGTGCGTGGTTGATTATTCAGAGCGAAGACACTCTCTACCGCGTCAATAAAAGATGTTTGCACAAGAATAGGTTTGCTTTTTGGAGAAATCGTATTATCAGTGCCAAGCGTAGCAAAGGCATAAATATATTTTGTTTGGGGATTGAGATTTATATCATAAAAATGTGTAGCAAAGCGGTTTGGAATCGTAGCGATTTTTTGTAGTTTTTGATTATCTTTTGCTTGAGCACGATAAATGACAAATCCTTTTATGTGTTCATTATCAAGAAATTTCCATTCAAAGCCTACAGACGAAACATCAGCGAGTGTATTTATAGAATCAATTTGTGGGAGTGAAGCATCTTCTTGGAGTTTTGCACCAAAAGAAGAGAGACAACCGCTAAGAAAAGCACTCAAAAGAACGCATAATCCTGTCAATTTCAAGTAATTCCATAATGTTTTTGTGCCCATCGGGTATATCCTTTGTGAAGTGAGTTTGGAGGAATTTTAGCATATCTGGTAAAATAGGTGCTTTAAAAGTGCAGTTTTGTTGCGTTTTGGGGTGTATAAAATAAAGAATATAAGCGTGAAGCAAGATTCTATCTTGATAATAATGTGTTTTGGCTTGAGGTTTGTATCCATAAAGTGTATCACCAAGAATATGGCGAGAGAGGCTTTCAAGGTGGGCGCGTATTTGATGTGTTCTACCCGTGTGGAGTTTGATAGCAATGAGTTCAAATGCTCCGTTATCTGAAGTAGCAATTTTGATAAAAGAGCTTTTTGAATCTCGCACTCCTTTCGGGATAGGAGAGTTTGAGCGAATGTGAATCTTACTCATTTTAAGGCGATTGTGCGGATTGCGACCCATAAAGCATTGCACTTGTTGGTTATCTTTAAGGGGCGTATCAATAATAGCAAGATAATATCGCCCCATTTGACGACTTTTCAGCTCTTTGGTGAGAGTAGTATAAGCGAGATTTGATTTTGCAATAGCCAAAGCACCGCTTGTTTGCTTATCAAGTCGATGAATAATCCCATAACGTTCCTCTCCGCTTAATGTATAAAGAATGTGGGCATTGAGTTTGAGCCAATCTACAAGCGTAGGCTCTTTAACGCTTGGTGCGTGGTGAATGACAAGATGAGGAGGTTTGTTAATAATGAGCACATCTTCATCTTGATAAACAATATCAATACTAAAGCGTTCATCATCTGCTGATATGGTATATGAAGAGGATAGGGGCGTATTGTTTGCACAGGGGGATTGCACTTGAATGCAATCTTTAGCTTTGAGCAAAGTGCCGTTTTTCAAGCATAGTATGCCATTAAGCCACACTTGTTTATTTTTAATAATATGGTGGATTTGATTTTTGCTACTTTGAAGCTGTATGCTTAGATAAGAATCAAGGCGTAATTTGCCATTATTTAAGTCAAAATTTGATACAATAATTTCTTTCATTATCGCCTACTATATTTCTTCCATTTTCCGTTGAAAATGAGATTATTTTGAGGAAAAGTTGTGATTGATAGACGGATTCTAGCACATTTTGATTACATTTTATTGCTTTTTATATTACCATTAGTTAGTCTCTCTCTCTTTTTAATCAGTGAGCTTGATTCTGCTTTATTTGCTAAGCAAGTGAAATATATTACTTTAAGTTGCGGGCTAATGATTTTTTTATTTTTTATGCCTTTTAGGCAGCTTAATAGTGTTATTTTGGTATCTTATATTATATGTTTAATTTTATTAGTTTTGGTGCATTTTATTGGCACACAAAAGCTTGGTGCGCAACGTTGGGTGGATATTCCTTTCACAAATTTTTCTATTCAACCAAGTGAAATTATGAAAATTTTTCTTATGTTGCTTTTAGCTTCCTATATCACCGCTAATCCTCCACCAAAAGATGGTTATGGCTTAAAAGAATTTTGTATTATTAGTTTTTTTATTCTTGTGCCTTTTTTTATCATTCTTAAAGAGCCTGATTTAGGAACAGCAATGGTAATTTTACTCACTGGATTTGGCACACTTTTTTTAATCGGTGTAAATAAGCGAATATGGATAGCTTTAGGATTGGTTATCGTTTTACTCGCTCCTGTGGCATATATAGTTGATCCCCTTAAAGATTATCAAAAAAAACGTATTATGGATTTCGTATCAGATAAATCTCCCTATCAAGTCGATCAAGCTCTAATTGCCATTGGTGCAAGTGGATTATTTGGCAAATCAAAAGAAGATGCCACACAATCACAGCTTAAATTTTTACCTTATGCAAATACAGATTTTGTTTTTGCGTATTTTGTGGAGCGTTTTGGACTTTTGGGTGCATTTGCTCTTTTGACATTATTTTTTTGTTTGATAATCTATATTTTAAGTTTAAGTTTTGTGCATCAGCAGGATTATTTTTTGCGTGTAGTAACGGGTTATATGACTATTTTGATTTTCTTATATGTAAGCATTAATGTATGTATGGTAATAGGATTGGCTCCTGTGGTGGGAATCCCTCTTCCCTTAGTAAGTTATGGTGGAACAAGTTTTGTTACTTTTATCACTCTTTTCACTATACTTGAAAACATTCTTGCCTTTAGATTTGTTTTTGAGTATAATACGTCCTCCAATGGGCGAGGACCTTTAGCTCAGCTGGTCAGAGCACTCGGCTCATAACCGATTGGTCGCAGGTTCAAATCCTGCAAGGTCCACCATAGATTTCTTGCAATGATTCTCTAATGTTTTAATTTGAATGAATTAAAATTCACTATACACTATGAATATTTATATTTTTTCTTAAGAAATTTTGGTATTTACGCATTTACTCTCTTTTTATTTAGTAAGTTTTATGATACAATAGGCTTTAAAGTTACATAGAGGTTAAAATTATAATGATTACTTGGATGCAAAAGCATAAGAAGTGGCTTGTTATCACCATTTGGATTAGTGCTATCGCTTTTATCGGTGCTGGAATGGTGAATTGGGGTTCTTATGGATTTGGATTAAACAATGATAAAGTAGCACGAGTGGGAGCGATTGATATTCATATTCCCGACTACCAAAGAGCTTATAACGAAGTATTTAATGAATATTCGCATATTCCACAACTTGGTGGTATGCTTGATGAAGCTCAAGCAAAACAGCTCGGTTTGCCTCAAATTGCTCTTCAGCGAGTAGTTCAACAAGCACAGTTACTTAATTTTGCTTATGATTTGGGTTTATCTGTGAGTGATGAAGAAGTGAGTAATGAAATCATCAATGCAAAAGTGTATGTTGATAAAGAGGGTCATTTTAGCCACGAAATCTATAAGCAGGCTTTAAAAGAGCGACAAATGAGCCCAAGTGAATTTGAAGAAATAATACGCAAATCTCTTCTTATCCAAAAAATTTTTAGTGTTATGAATCTCAATGTCTCTCAATCATCACTTCAAATACCTATGGTATCAGTTACACCTTTAGAAATAGCTGCATTAGAAATGGCAGATTCTGTGCGTGATAGACTTATGGTAAAGAGCATTCCTGTTACACAAGTAGCTTTTTCATCAACAGATGATGAATTGAAAGCATTTTGGGAAAAAAATGCAGATAATTGGAAAACGCCTATGGAGTTTCATATTGAATATATTTTTGTGCCCTTTAACGCTCAATCTCCAAGTGAAGAAGCACTAAACAAACATTATGAGGATTTTAAGAGTGATTATTTGGACAATGATGGGCATTTAATGAGTATGGAACAAAGCAGAGAAAAGCTGATACGTGATGTCCAAAAACTTGAAGCCCAGAGCCTTGCTAAAAGGGAATATCGTGATTTAAAAAATGGAAGCAAACAAGGAAAGATACTCACACTTAAAGATAATGAGCGATTTTTTATAAAAAATGGTGTGGATTTAGTAGTAGCAGATATGAAAGTAGCTCAAGTAGGGCAAGTGTTAAAACCCATAGAAGCTGATGAGGGTTTTGTAACTTTAAAACTCCTTGATAAAAAGGAAAGTGTGAATAAAAGTTTTGATGAGGCAAAAAGTGCAGTTAAAGAGATGTATGAGCATACCAAACGTAAAGAAAGTCTTGTTAAACTTGCTCAAGAAAGTGTAAAAAATTTTGCTGGCACAGATATTGGGTTTATTGATAGATTTTATAATGGCGCTATACTCACACTTGATATTAACCAAAAAATGCACTTTCTTTCACAAGTTTTTGGTAGCCAAGATAAAGAGGGTTATGTGCTATTTGATGATAAGGTGGTATTATATCGTGTGTTGGAACAATCATCTGTTCCTAAAGATAAGGAAAACAATATAACAATGATAGCTAAAAATATCAAATATGGAGCAGTGCTTGATACTCTAGCAGAGAATCTGAATAAAACTTATAAAACAACCATCTATATTGATGTGAGCAAGTGAGGTAAAAGTGAATCAGATTATATTAGGTATTGACATTGGTTCAACAAAGATTTGTTCCATTATCGCCGAGATAAAAAAGGACGGGACGCCTTTCATTCTTGGTTCGGGCATACATAAGGCTGATGGTATCAAAAAGGGTTCTATTACAAATATTGAGCTTGCTTCTTTGGCAATACGAAATTCTGTCAATGACGCCAAAAGAGTTGCTGATGAAAAAGTAGATAAAGCAATCATCTCTCTTTCTGGTGCATATACAAAAAGTATTAGAGAATCCGCAGTTGTAAATGTCCCGAGCAATGAAATTGGTTTAAAAGAAATTAATCGTGTGATGCAAACAGCTATTTACAATGCTGTTATTCCTGAAGGGCATACTGTTATTCACGCATTGCCTTATGAATTTAGGCTTGATGACCAAAGTTATGCTGAAGACCCTATGGGTATGAGTGCTTCTCGTCTTGAGGCTTTTGTGCATATTGTAACAGCAAAAAAATCAGCGCTTGAGAATCTTAAACGCGCAGTGCGTGAAAGTGGCATAGAGATTGAAAATATTGTTTTAAGTGCGTATGCCTCATCAATCGCCGTTTTAAGCAATGAAGAAAAAGAGCTTGGCGTGGTGTGTATAGATATGGGTGGTCAGACTTGTGATTTGATGATTTATAGTGGTTATTCTATGCGATATAGTGATTTTCTAAGTGTAGGCTCCCATAATATCACTATTGATTTAGCCACTGCGCTTAACACTCACCCAAGCACAGCAGAGCAAATTAAAACAGAATGTGGCAAATTAATTTTAAGCGATGAAGATAAGACAAAGGCTATTAAGGTGCCTATTATGTCAAGTGATACAGCTACAACAAATGTGAATTTAGAAATCGTCCATGCAGTGCTATCTGCTCGTGTAGAAGAAACTTTGCAACTTTTAGCAAAAAGCATTGAAAAAAGTGGCTTAAGAGATAAACTTGGGGCAGGTATTGCTCTTACAGGCGGTATGGCAAATCTTGATGGTATGCAAGAATTTGCATCAAGTATATTTCGTAAGCCCGTAAGAATATCTAAACCTATGGCTATGAATGGGCTTTTTGACGGTTTGAAAGGCACACATAGTGCTACTGCAATAGGTCTGATACTACACGGAGCAGGACAGCATACTAATTATGAAATGGATTATGAAAAAAAGATTCGTTACAGAAAAAGTAATATCACTACGGAGAATAACGATATGAGCAACATTGGGCTACCAAAAGATGCACTTCAAGAGAGTGCGGGGAATACAAACATCATTCATAATGGTGATTTTTCACAGATTAGAACTTCAGAAGAGGATAAGCATAATAACTTCTTTGTGAGATTCTATAAGTGGGCTAGTCAATTATTTTAAGGAGAGAGCAATATGGAAGACATAATTCAAGAAATTCAACCAAAAGCACAAAATGCAGTCATCGGTGGTAGTGTGAATGTGAGTATTCAAGAGATTCAAGATGAGCCAAGCAAACAAGGTGCAGTGATTGCAGTTATTGGTGTAGGTGGCGGTGGCTCAAATATGGTAAATCACCTTGCGAACAATAATCCTCATAAAGATGTGAAGCTTATCGCTGCAAATACAGATGTGCAAGCTCTTGAAACTACAAATGCAAATCTCAAAATGAAACTTGGTGAGCGATTGACTAAAGGCTTAGGTGCAGGCGGTAATCCTGATGTAGGTATGAAAGCAGCACTTGAGACTTATGAGGAAATAAAGTTGGCTTTAAATGGAGTGGATCTTGTTTTTATCTCTGCTGGACTTGGCGGTGGAACAGGCACAGGTGCTGCTCCTGTGGTGGCAAAAGCTGCTAAAGAAGTAGGTGCACTCACGGTTTCTGTTGTAACTAAGCCTTTTAAATTTGAAATGGGCAAACGAGCAAGATTAGCCGAAGAAGGTTTACGCAATCTTAAAGCAGAGAGTGATTGTATTATTGTGATTCCAAATGATAGATTGCTCTCAATTATTCCCAAAAATTGTGGTCATAAAGAAGCCTTTGCTTTTGTAAATGATGTTCTTACACGTGCAGTAAATGGTATGTCCAGTGTTATTTTAAAGCATACGCAAGGTGATATGAATGTAGATTTTGCTGATGTGAAAAAAGCAATGAGTTATAAAGGTTTAGCACTTATGGGTATTGGCGAAGCCACAGGCGATAATGCAGCCTCTGATGCTATGCAACAAGCTATTGTTTCTCCTTTACTTGATAATATTTCTATTAAGGGCGCAAAAGGTGCAGTTATTTACTTTGAAACTCACCAAAACTACCCATTTACTGAACTTAGCGCAGCAATGGAGATTATTGAATCTCTTGTTGATGTAGAGGCAGATCTTATTCAAGGTATTCACACATTAAATGACGTGCCAGAAGATTTTGTGCGTATAACTGTGATTGCCACAGGCTTTGAAAAAGAGATTGTAAATGGTGGCAATGATGCTTCACGAAAAACAGATGAAGAGCAAGCTTTAGAACATTCTCGTCAAAGCATACAGCTTATGCGTGATGTGAGTGGAGGAGATTATAATTTGTTTAATAATAATGATACACTTGAAGTGCCTACATATCTTCGCAACCAAAAAGACTAGAGATTTAAAAAAAGAAGTTATATAATGGCGTGCTCGGAGGGATTCAAACCCCCGACCTACAGGACCGCAACCTGTTGCTCTATTCAGCTGAGCTACGAGCACAAATGTGAAGTAAGCTTGGCATTCTAGCGAAAATTTCTTAAAACTCACTTTATGAGTTCACGTCTTTAAGAAAATTTACAACAAAATCAAAGTAAAATACCGCCCTAATCTTAAAAAGAAAGCAGGTGAAAGCTATGCCCGGTATCAAAGTAAAAGAAAGTGAATCATTTGAAGAAGCATATAGAAAGTTCAAAAAGCAAACAGACCGCAATCTCGTTGTAACAGAAGTGCGTGCAAGAAGATTTTTTGAATCTAAAACTGAAAAGCGCAAAAAACAAAAAATTAATGCAAAGAAAAAAATGCTTAAGCGACTCTATATGCTCCGTCGTTACGAGTCTAAACTCTAATGTGTTATCTAACTCTTCTTCCCTCTTAGAGAGTGAGGAGAGAGTTAGTCTTACTTCCTTATTATCCTCATATACAAAAATGGAGTGAGAGATGAATGAATCTAATCTTATCCAAATCACACATTTAAGCAAAACTTATACTCATATAAATGCTTTGAATGATGTGAATCTAAGCATTCCTCAAGGCAAAATCGTTGGTTTGCTTGGACCAAATGGCAGTGGTAAAAGCACTTTGATTAAGATTCTCGTAGGGCTTTTGCGTCAATATCAAGGCGAAGTTTTACTTGATGGACATAAACCAAGCCTCTATACCAAAGAAATCACTGCATATTTGCCCGATAGAAATATCTTAAATCCTAGAATGAATGCGGCTCAATGTATGAGATATTTTGCAGATTTTTTTGCTGATTTTGATGAAAATAAGGCAAGGCAAATGTGTGAGATTTTGCATATTCCTTTAGAATCTTCTATTAAAAGCCTCTCCAAAGGGAATATTGAAAAATTACATTTAATCCTTACCCTTGCGCGTCAAGCGAAGCTTTATATTCTTGATGAGCCTATTGCCGGAGTTGATCCTTACTCAAGAGAGAGAGTTTTTGAGCTGATTAAAAAGTATGTTCCAAAGCATTCAAGTGTGATTCTTGCTACGCATCTTGTCAATGATGTGCAACCTATTTTAGATGATGTGATATTTTTGTATCAAGGGCGTGTGTTACACTATGAAAGTGTGGAATCGCTCACAGATAAATATGAAAATCTTCAAGCGGCATTTAAAGCTGAAGTATCGCGCTTAGATACTTTTGCAGGAGATTTTATAAATGGAGAGGGCAAATGAAAGGATTTTTCACATTTTTTAAATATGAATTTTTATCAAGTGCTATGCCTCTTGCCTTTACTTATGGGATGGGAACACTTGCCCTATTGTTACTAAGAGTTCTTGATATATCTTTCGAATGGGTTTTTTATAAAGGTATCATAAGAGTATTGCTTAATACTCTTATGATAGGTAGTTTTATAGCTTTTGGTATATTGCTTATAGTGCGTGCATTTCAGAGCTTTTGGGTAGAGATTTTTGGAAGTAGGGGATATTTGACACTCACCTTGCCTCTAAGTCTTGATACTATTTTGCTCTCTAAGATTATCACTCTTGCCTTTTGGGCAGTAATTGGGACTTATTGTGCCCCTGTATTTTATAACTTAGAATTTTTTGTAGAAATCTTATTAAATATAGACATACAAAATGCCCTGATAATATTTTTTGATACATTGATTATGATATTATTTTATATAACACTTATACTCTTTATCACTGCTTTGCTTAATGCCCTCAAAGTGCGCACTTTTGTGTTATTTAAAGGTTTTGGCATCGCGCTTGTTATTCATCTTTTATGGATTCCATTTACATTTGCATATGTAATGCAATATTATAGTTTTTTAAGTATAGACAAATTATTTCTTTCCATTGTATTTTACTTTGTTGCGCGTTATTTGATTATGTATAAACTGGAACTTGAATGAAGCTTTTTGCGAATGCTACACTTTTTAGAATCTATATCATTTTATTATTTTTAAATACAATTATTCTCTTTGGTTCGCAGTATTTTGTTTATACGAAGCATTGGGATTTGTATTGGTTTAGTTCATTTTTTTATCGTGAATTATTGCTGTGTGTGAGCTATTTTTTGGCTTTTTGGCTTTTTTCTTTGCTCCCTCAAAGGCTTGGTAAAGTCTTATCTTGGATTATTTTTGCTCTAAGTGTGCTCTGTTTTATCATTGATATATTTTTGCTTTATACTTTTGATACAAACCTCAATTCTTATCTTGTCATTGTTGCCCTAGAGACAAATCCGCAAGAGAGTGTGGATTTTTTGCGCAATTATATCACCCTCCCACTATGTGGTATTTATGTGCTTTTTGCTCTTGCGTGTTTTATTTTATGGCGTAAAATCACACCTTTTATCCCTTCACACAAGGTAATGAATAGAATCTATATCGCACTTGGCATAAGCATAGCGATTTTAGTAACGATGATTCTCACTCATACGAAGCCACTCAATGAAGATTGGTCAGATATGCTTTATAATTACACAAAGCAAACCTACCGCGCGATTGAAAACACACGAGGATTCATAGAAGAATACAAAAAGCTTAATGCTAAATTTGATGAACTCTCCACAACTTTAAAAGTCAAACCTACACAAAATCCTATTGCAAACATAGTGCTTGTCATTGGAGAATCTACTCAAAGAGGTAAATTAAGCCTTTATGGCTATCCATTACCTACTACACCACTTTTAGAGAATCTTAAAACTTCTAAACCAAACAATCTTTTTGTCTTTAGTAATGTCATCTCTCCTCACGCCCAAACACACGAATCTCTCTCCCTCTCCCTTAGCTTTGCTAATCAAGATTCACAAGGTATCTCTACCCTTAAGCCTTCATCTAAAAAGCGCTCTGTAAAGCCTACAATCAAGCAATGGTATGAATACTTAAATATTATTGATGCTTTTAAGCTAGGAGGTTATCACACTATTGCTATTTCAAATCAAGAGCCAGTTAGTCTTTTTGGCAACGCAGCTGCTACGATTTTAAAACGCGCTGATGAAGTAAGCTTTGTCAATGTCAATGACAAAATGAGCACGACAAAATTTGATGAAAGCATTTTAGAGATTCTTAAAAACGAGCAGCTAGAGCAAGAAGAAGTAGGGCAAGAAGGTTTGCAACAAGGTGCAGATGAAAATACAGAGCAAAAATTAGAATCTAGCCTAACTCACACAAAGCCTACATTCTATGCCCTGCACTTAATGGGCAATCACGCCAAGTATTATAACCGCTATCCAACCAACTTCGCACATTTTGCGTCTAAAGATATGCTTTGTCAAGAGGATAATTCACCTCAAAAAGGTGCAAATATAGAGGAAAATATGCACTATGATAATGCCACCCTCTATGGCGATTTTGTCTTAAGTGAGATTATTAAGCGATTTGAATCCAGTGATAGCATAGTAATTTATTTTAGCGACCACGGAGAAGAAATTTATGATTTTAGAAATTTCATTGGGCATTCAGATTCTAAAATTTCGCGCTTTATGGTAGAGATTCCTTTTATTATTTATGTAAGTGATACTTTTATACAAAAACATCCATATCTTTATAAAAGAATAAAAAAAGCCCAACATCAAAAATATATGAATGATGATTTAATGCACACACTGCTTGATATTGCAGGTATTAAGATGAAAGGCTATGAGGCAAAAAGGAGTATTTTGAGCGAGGATAAATCTTTTTTAAATGCGCGAGTGCGTATTGTGGGTGAAAAAAAGGGTGCAAGAGGTTATGATAAAGAATTAAAAACACAAGAAAGCTATATCCAGCAAGGCTTATGCCAAAAGAAAGAATAATGTAGTTTGAATGCTTTTAAAGAATCTAGAAATTATAGAGTTATTTAGATTCTATGCCCCTCTCACAATAGCGACTTTTATTTGCTAGAGTTTGTAAGTAGATATTATGATTAGATTCTAACATCGTGCGGGAGTTTTCAGGGTGATAGAGATGATAGGCAATTCCTGCAAATTTTAATCGCCTCATCTCTCCACCATTAAACAAAAATCTCGCCACAAATTCAGAATCTTCCCTCCCCCAGCCAATAAATGCTTCATTAAAGCCATTAATACTTATACAATCAGTCTTAAAAAAGCTCATATTGCACCCGCGAATGCCTTTGATAAAGTCTTTTTTGTCAAAAAATGATGAGGTAATTTTAGAAGCATTAAAAATAAATGATGAGAGTAAAACACATCGTTTTGCTTTGAATCCACCTTGTTTAAAGGCTAAGCTAAAGGCGTCTTTTGTGTTAGATTGCATAATATTTTGCGTAGTGGTTTCATTTAAAATCACACGAGAGCCTTGCAAAAATACACCTTTTTTTGCAAAGTGTAGATGCTCTTTTATAAAATGAGAATCTAAAATCATATCGCCATCAATGATAATAATATATTCTCCATTTGCCGCATTTATGGCACGATTACGAATCTCACTTAAGCGAAAGCCTTTATCCATCTGCCAAATATGCCTTAAAGGACAAGGAAAGTCTTTTGCATAAGATTCTATTAATTCTTTTGTATCCTCTGTGCTGCCATCATCGGCAATAAGCACTTCACTTGGCAAAAGCGCAAGATTTTTTACAGAATCTAGCACTAAAGCCAGTCTTTCTTTTTGATTATAAGTAGTGATGATAAGCGAACATACTCGGGGGGGGTCGTGTTTTGAAGCTCATAAAGCTTCATATATTTAAAAAAAGTGCCTAATCCATTGCAAGTAGCAATCACAAAACCTTTGTATCCATAAAAAATACCTTTTTTGAAAAAATAATCTCTAAAAAATGTCCAAAGTCCGTGTGTGATTGCTTTAAATGGACTTGATTTTTTATATTTGTTTTGCTCTGCCCAAAGGCTTGAGTATCGTTGGAGTTTTTCAAGGAGATGAGCGATATTATCATAGGCGTAATGTTTTATTCCGCTTGAGAGCTTGAGTGTGTGCGCATTTTTGGGGATTATCACACTCTCGTGAACAAAATTGTCATTAAAGCGCGTGAAAGTTTTATTAAAAAGTCGCCAAACATAGTCTGGATACCACCCACACGCCTTTATCCACTCTCCATTATAGAGATTTTTACGTGGCAGGGCATAAATCGTGTGAGAATTGAGCTCTAAAGATTCTATAAGCGCAAGTGTGCTTAACTCAAGCACCTCATCAGAATCAATACTCAAAATCCAATCGTGCTTCGCATAGCTTATCGCTAAGTTTTTCAAAGCACCAAAGCCGATAAATTCACTCTCAAAAATCCGCACATTAGAGAAGTTGCGTGCTATTTCCAAAGTTTTATCAGTGCTACCATTATCAAGCAAGATAATCTCATCAAAATTTTTTAAAGACTCTAAGCATTCTTTTATGGTGTCTTGTGCATTTTTCACTAAGATTGTTACGCTTATGGGAAGTTTTTGCATTTTTCACTCTTTTATTTTGGGAGTATTGTTTGTTGAAATTATACCAAATGAAGATAACTTGTATTCCCGTGTATGAAATCAAAGTTATTTCGCGTTTGAAATCAAAGTAAAATCTCTCACTTTGATTTCATATATGAAATTTACAACTCAACTTTTTCATCGCACATTTGTGGGATACTCTCTTGCCTATGGGTAAAAGGCTTTTAATACCTTTTTTATATTAATCCCTCAATTTCAATGCTCACAATGCTTCTACCGACTTTGCTTAACACAATCTCGTGATTTTTGAGAAAGGCAAAATTGATAAGGGCTTCATAATTTGTAGCTATCACAAACACGACCGCCTCGCCTCTTAGCTCTGCTAATTCATAACTCACTCTATTGAGCTCACTATCGGGGACGATGATATTAAAAGCATTTGTGCGCTTGAAATTGCCCTTTGTGAGCTGTGTATTGCCGCTTTCATCAGTTTGGACTTTGGAGAAATCAAGCATAGAAATCGCATTTCCATCATAAAGCGTGGTAGCAAGTTCTAATAAATCCCCACAAATAATTGAGCCTATACGCACAATGCTCGTGCCATATGCTCTAATCCTAAAATACACATTGCGCGTAAAAGTGCTGCGTTCATAATAGATATTTCGCTTAAATTTTCTGCCCCAGCTCCCAAAAAAGTATTCGCTCCAAGAAGCAATATTTTGAGCATACAGCTTGTATTCTTTACTCTCAATGACCTCTGCGGTAAGAGAATCTATCACTTCAATGCTTAAATACTTCGCCTCAAGCCCACTTATGTATAAAGCCTTTGCACCAAAACAACCAAAAGTGAGGCAAATGCACTCTTTTGCTTCACTTTGGGTGTTGAGATAATAATCAAAACACGCCCATTCATTCGTGCTTCCCACACGCTCCCACACGCTCTTATCATCTAAGGGCTTATCCACATTATCGCTTAAAGCTTGATAGATACATTTGCCATCATTGATTTTATCGCCCTTTGTGTATGCCTCGCCTAGATTGAATCTTGTGCTGCTCTCAATGAGATTAGATTCTATAAGAGTTATATCACCACGAGTTAAAATTTTCATATTGCACCTTTATTTCTAACTATTTATTGAATCTCTCTTTAATAAGGGAGAGGGGTTAGGCGAGGTCGCTTCCGCTTGACTTACTTCTAGGCTTTCTTGATTCACACGCAAGAGTGATTTAAGCGTGGTGAGCATATTGACTTGGAGCTTTTCAGAGCTGCTTTCTTGCTCTAGTTTATAATCTTCTAGCTTCTTTACTTTTTGTAAAAATGGGTCAATGAGATTGAGTTTGGTTTTGCTCTCATCTTTAAGAGCCTGCTCATATTTTTTACTCGCAGAGCCACTTTGCATTAATGCCTCACCCAAAGCGTTAATGCGCTCAATGGTTTGCGGGTCAAAACTCTCTTTCAATGCTTCCTCGCGATAGCTGAGATAATTATCAATATTCACATCACTCGCCCCTAAGTTTTCTAAGATTCTATCTACTTGCTTACGTGCAAGCTCTTCTTGATATTTTAAGCCCTCTATACTTTGGTCTTTAAATTGATAAAGCCATACTTGAAAATTTTGCCCTGTGGATACAAATGCAGTAAGGCTTTCACTTAATGCCTCGCTTACCTGCTTATCCACACTTTTAGCATAGTCCGCCCACATATTATAAATCTCATTGATGTTTGGCGTGATAAGATGCTCTTTTAAAGCATTATGTGGAGCTTCATAAAAGCTCTTTATCAGCTCTTTTGCTCCAGCATTTAAAATATCTGCATAGCTTTTGTAATTCCCTTTAGCGATGCTTAAGCTTTTGACACCACTGCCAATATCTTGCAGTAAATATTCATAGCCCCTTATGCTTTGTTGGATTCCTTTTAGGGCAAAATTTGAAGCGTCATAGTATTCTTTCCAAGTGCTTGTGTTGCTTTGCAAACCCCACCATTTCTTTTTGACCTCTTCTTTATCGGCAAATTCACGCGCACTCACATTGTCTTTTGTAGCCTTTGAGATAAGCTCCACACCTTGCGCGGTGGTTGTGAGCTTTGTTGAGTTAAAGCTCCCAAATAACGTTCCGCCAAGCCCTCCAACAAGCCCTCCAACAAGTCCGCCTAAGCTCGTGCCAATCACAGGCACAAAACTCCCAATGGCTGCCCCAGCAGCAGCTCCTGCCATTGCACCATTATTTGCACTCTTTTGCGTTTTTTGTGCATTGACTTCATCACCTAAAAAATTGCCAACTAAGCCTCCAGCGACATTACCTATCCCAAATCCTGCAAAAGCTGCGCCTACTACTTCGCTTAGATGCCAATCTTCTTTTTGCACATTGGCAATACGATTTTTATCAAAAAGATTACTAAACAAAGAACCATCAATGGCGGAGGCGAGGGATTTATTCATAGATTCTATAACAGAGGATTCCATAAACGCAGCAGAGATAGAAGTCGCAAAACCTTTGGTAATAACACTTTGCAGAGATGAAAAAAGTTCATTGATTAAACTTCGAAAATAATGAACATTGCCATTAAATATGCCCTGTATATCCTCATTAAGGGCAGATTGTATATCGCTTTGGAGGTCTTTATAGGCTTTTGAATACTCTTGTATATGCTCCATTTTTTGCTCGTGGAGTTTAAGCTCTAGGGCATAAAGCTCATTTGCGCTATTTTTGTTTATAGAATCTAGCTCTTTTTTGATTTTTTGCAGTGAGCCATCTTTGACATTAAAGGTGAATTTAACACTTATTTGTTTCATATCGCTTCCATCTCCACAATCATTTCTTTATATAATCCCAACAGCTCCAAACTATCAAATCCATAATAAATGCAAAAATCCTTTAAAATGGCATAATTAATATGCCTAAAAACGCTCATTCCGCCCACGCTAAATTCTAAGCAGAGATTAAATCCAAGGGCTAAAAGCTGCTCTTCTGTATCTAGCACAATGGGCAAAGGCACAGATTGTTTATCTTGGGCTAAAAATGCCCTCTCCTTTGCCCAGCGTATTAGTTTTTTCTTTTGATGCCTTTTAATGCCCTAAATTGCTCGTTTATGCGGATATAAAAATCTGCTAATGAGCCATTTTCCATTAAATCATCAATAAACTCTTGCGCCCTCTCTCCTTTGAGATTCTCACTCAAATGCTTTTTTGTCATCTCTAAGCTGCTTAAGGATTCTTTATTGCGTTCAATTTCTTGAATCTGATTGGTGCTGCTCTCTAAAATTGTAAGCTTCACATTCTCGCCTGTGCTTAAAATAGCCTCAAATTCAAGGCTTCCTCGCTCTACTTTAAATACAAAACTTTTATTCATTTCAAATCTCCTTATTCATTATTTTAATGTCTTGTAAAAGGTAGCAAAACCACCTTTTACGCCTAAATCCCGTGCTTATAGCACTCATATTGTTAATAGCTTATAATTTTGTTTGCTGAATGTAATGCGTATAATAGCCCTCATCGGTTTTATTCGCACTGCCTTCAAAATCCATAGTCGCAAATTCCTCACTCATCAGCGGCAAATCCCCGCTCATTTTGATATTTGCTTCATAGACTACACCTATCACTTGTCTTGCTTGCACAGGCGCGCCTACAAAGATAAGCTTTGCTTTAAGCAAAGGATTGCTTCCTGCTTTGATTTCAATGAATCTATACTCTTTATCTGCTACCTCTCCGTGAGGGAGTATCTCCCCTGCCGCAAAATCCACCACCTTTGTTTCAGAGCCTAAAGCTGCAGCAAGATTGGCTGGAGAGAAGCTATTGCATTTAATTTTAAGCGTATAGTTCTCTTCAGTTACGACTTCTGCGATTTTTTGCTTTAATCCACTACTTCGTGTGAAAGCACTCGCGGTTGTTGTATCACGCGTAAGAGTTATCTCTGTCGCGCCCATATCAAACTTTTGGCTGCCTAAGCTTCCATCTGGCAAATAAGGCTGCAAATACATCACGCCTCCGCTTAAAAATAAGTTGTCCTTTTGTGTGTTATTCATTTTTTACTCCTTGTTCTATTAATTTAATGTCTTGTAAAAGGTAGCAAAGCCACCTTTTACGCCTAAAGCCCTGCGGGGGCACTACTGCGCACTTCATTGATTTGCACTTCAAAGTTCTCCACTCCGTGCTTTTTAACAAAATCATAAAACTCGGCAATAGCAGAAGTAGAATCTACTATGCCCATATCGTTTTTACCTTTACCTAAGCCTATGCAACCCTCTACATCTTTGCCTGTATTCATAATGTGAATAAAAATGCAGCGAGATTCAAAACTTGGTAGCATAGGTGTATAAAGCAAAAGCCCTACATTTTTAAAGCCCCATTTTGTGTATCGCTCGTGATATTTTGGCTCTATGAGCTCTTTGTAATCATCAAATCTAACATTTCTGTATCCATTTTTTGCGACTGCGGTTTTAGTGAAATTCCATTTCAGCTTGTAAGTGCGAGGCATTATGCGATGGTCTTTACCCCTCTCATCACTGCTTTGTGAGCCATTCTCTCCGCTAAAGTATTTAAAAAGCACTTTATTGTTACTATCAAGCAAAGTAGCATCACCAATGGTTGTTTTCTCACCTTTTGCATCTGCAAGTTTGCTAATGTGCGTTCTTTGAATAAGAAGCTTATACATTTTCCCTCCTTTTTAATAAAATAGTGATTCATACAAATACACATTGAGTGCAATACTTAGCGTAAGAGCAATCATAATCACGAAGCGAACAACCTTGTAAGTCTTACTTTCTCTCATTGTGTATCTCCTTTGCTCCTGCCATTTTTGAAAGCCAAAAGCTCTTTTGCTAAAGAAATAGCTTTCTCCACGCCAAAAAATCCAATTGCTGCACTTATGCCTACTCGCGCAAGGTAAGGTAAATCAGTAGCGCTTAAGAGGGCATACACCATCACGCATAAAAAGCTTGAGGTGAGCAAACTCTTTAAGGCAGCCTTAAAAGGGTGGCGATGCTCCGCCCCCTCTTGTGCCTCTTCATTAAAAAAGCTTACAATGCCAGCGAGTAGCCCAACAACAGCAATGGGTAAAAGTTCTATATAATGCTCAATCAAAGCAAACCTCCTTCAATCACTCGTCCTATGCTTAAAGCCACACAAATGATAATCACACCCCACAAAGCCTTGTGTATGACAAACCAAAACCGCTTAAGAGTAGGCGAAATATCGCAGTGATACTTGCCAATCAAAAACCAGCGAAAATAAAACCAAAATCGTTTGAGTTTTAGTATCGCTTTCATTGAATCTCCTTGTCTCCCCTGCACATTTTTAAATCTCTCTCCAAAGCTTGTGTATAAGCAAAAATCGCTTTTACATCAACACTCACTTTGCCGCTTTTGCTTGGACGCTCTCTTTTTGCCACATTACATTTTGTGGGGATAAGCACCTCTTCATATACCACCCTTGCACACCCGCTTAAGAGCAAAGCACTAAGGAGAAGAGGCATAAAACACTTCAAGTGCATATTCCACCTCCTGTAATTGCTTGAGGGCAGCTGTTTGAGAATCTATAGCATCTCTATAAGATTCATATTCTTTTATCTGCTGTGGATTATGTGAAATGTAATAAGCTGATAGAAACTCTTGCTCTATGAGTTTGCTTTGCGCGTTATAAGATTCAATCTCTTCTTTTTGCAACGCTTGCTCTTTAATTGCCTTATTTTGATTGGAAAGGTGATTTTGAAGCAATCTATTTTGCACCTTTGTATCAATGATGTTGCTTTGCCAAAGTAAAAGTGCAGCAAAAACGCCAAAACACACTCCAAACAATACATAAAACCTCATACTACCTCCTTAAACCAATGATGAAAGTTTAGTGAGGCTTAGGCTTTTAATTTCAAAAAATTCTTATAAAAAAAGAGCATTGCAATGGTGTAAAGTTGTGATTTAAGTTTTGGGATTATCCCTTTGAGTATAGATGCAATGTAGATTCTATAAAGGAGTATGTATGAGGACTATTACACCGCTTCCCACACCGCCTAGTAGCAATGATACAGCAAGCTTTGATATAAGAGCTGATGCGTTTATAGGGGCTTTGCCTACTTTTGTCCAAGAGCTGAATGACTTTGGTTTGGATATTTCTAACATTGGCAAACATACCTTTGAGAAAGCGGAAGTTGTTATCAAAGAAGGGCAAAAAGAGCTTTTAGAGCAACACAACATCTATAAAGCGCAAATAGAGCAAATGATTGAAGCAGCACAATTACTTATCGCAGCTCAAAGTGCAATCAAAAGCGATATGTGGAGCACGACTTTGCATTCTATTCTTTTTACCATTAAAAGCCTTATTCAAGAGCGTAAAGAAATCTTGCATCATAGAGCTAAAATAGGGCAATATGGGCTTTTTTTCCGCTCATCTTTGCCTCAAGGCTGGGTGAAAGCGGGGAGCTTACTCAAAAAAAGAGAATATCCACTTGCGTATATGTATTTTAAAAATACAAACAAAAGTTTGCAAGAGGACTGCCCTAAAGGCTATTTTAGACTACCTAAGCCTAATGTCTATGCTAAAGGTTGCAGTGATTTTAAACGCGTGGGTGAATTTGAAAGAGAGGGCTTACCAAATGTCAATGCAGGGAATTATGTCAATGATAGCTGGAGATACTCTCTAGGCGGAAAAGGTGGGGGCAGTAGAGATGATTGGGGTTGTGCCACATCACACGCGAATTTTGCATTAAGTAATTGGAATAGTATCTATGGACGCACAGATTCTGTGGAAGTCAATCATAACCTTTACTTAGAGGGCTTTTATGTGGGGGAGGACAAAATGAGGTTGAAATAAATGCCTAAATCGCGGGCTTTTGTCCTCGCGGTTGGACGCTTGCGAGATTAAACCCTTTGGGGTTGAAGGGCGCGAAGTGGGATTAACTCCCACGAAGCAAGACATTAGAAAGTGAGTTGATGAATGCTTTAGTAGTCATAACTCAAGCTTTAGGCGCACACAGGGGCTTTGCTCCTGTGTGTAAGACATTAAATCAATAGAACAAGGAGTAAAAATGCCCACAGAGCAAACACAACAAATGCAAACATTACTAGAGATAAAAGCAGAACTCAATAAGCTAAGTAGCCTTGATTATAGCTTAGAGCAGCCATTGCAGATTCTCAATCATCACGCCGATATGCTTAAAAGTGAGATTGACACTCATATAAACACATTAAACACAGCTTTAAGAGATATAAATATCCGCTCAAAAAGGCTTTTGTCTATGCACCTTTATCGTAGCTTGGCTTATCAAGATATTATCAAAAATACTAAGGGTGAAGTGATATGTTATGGTGATGTGTATATGAAAGGTTTGAGTGTTAATAATAACACAGGAAGCGGCAGGGCAAATGCCGCATTTTTCTCGCGAGTTGGCTTACCGAGTGATATAGAATTTATTGAAGTCTTTGGTGGATACACGACCTTTTATGCCTTGCCAAAAGAGGGGAACTTCCTCTATGTATGGGGAGCAAATGTGCAAGGTTGTGCAGGAGTAGGGCACACGAATGCTTTAAGCTTGCCTGTAAGGGTAGATTTTCCCTCTAGGGTGGTAAAAGTATGCTGTGGCACTTCAGAATCTAATGCCAAACAATCCGCGATTGTCCTCCTTGAAAATGGCTTGGTATATGTGAGTGGGAGCAATTCCATAGGAGAGCTTGGAGTGGGGAATACTCTGCCTCTTTCCACTTTCACACAAAACCCACATTTAAGCGATATTAAAGACATTTTTCTTTGTAGTAATGGCAATGTTGGGCTGTTTATGGCTATTGATAATGAGGGAGCACTCTATGTATGCGGACATAATCAACAAGGTGCGTGTGGCAATGGCAGCAATACAAATCTCACACTCCCATTTAAGCTTAGCTTTAATCAACAAGTCAAGCTTGCCAAAGCAAGTATAAATACAAGCTCTAATACGCATTATTGCACAGCTATGATTGTCCTAGAAGATGGGAGTGTGCGCGGAGCAGGATATGCGCTAGAGAATAATCTCTCTCAAAATGCGGTGGGGAATCTCAATATCTTTACCACACTCTTAAATGAGCAAGGAGAGCCTCTAAGCGAGATTGTTGATGTGTTTCCTGCAAGTATTGGCGGCACAAGCTTAGCATTAGATTCAAATGGCAATCTCTATGCGTGGGGCAAAGGAGCATATGGCTATGGCAATGACAATGCAACAGCTAATGCAAAAGCACAAAAAGTGCTAGAAAATGTAGAGAGCGTGCAGCATTGGGATAGGGCAAATACGCGTTGCGTAGCCAAACTCAAAGACACTCAAACTCTGCTTGCCTTTGGATTTAATACTGATAGTGCGCTAGGCGTTGGCAATGCAAGTAACACAAGAGTGTGGAAAAATGTGCTTTTGCCTCCTGCAATGAGTGAATATAAACTGCAATGTTTTGGAGCAGAAGCGCATTTAGTAGTCATAGCAGATAATGAAATCTATGCGTGCGGAACGAGCAGAGATGGAAGTATCAAATACACCACACCCACATTACAAAAACAATAAGGAGGATTCTATGCAAATATATGAACTTCAAGCAAGCAAAGTCTTAGAAGTGCAAGGTGATTTTATCTGTATTGGGGAAGAGGAAGGGAAGATTTATGTTCAAGCAGAGAATCTTAAAAAGCCTTTTAAACCCTCTCATCTCCCACAAAGACTGCAAGAGCAGTTTGCAGGAGAATTAAAAAAGCTAAGAGCGCAAAAAGAGCAGGAGTTTAATGCTAAGTGCGATGAGCTTTTGGCACATTTTGAAAGCGATGCACTAGGGGAGTCATATATGTATGATATGGCTTTGAGAGACCAAATTAATCTTTTGGGATTGCTCTTATCAAAAAGTGATGGATTCTTAAGAGCGCGTAAGGGTGAAGAGCCTAAGGCGAATTATCCTCACACAAAGGCGCAAATAAGCAAACTCTATGCAGACAGCCTCGCTCATAAAAATAGAATCTTATCTCAATGTGGGGTTTTAAAAAGCTGTCTTTTGGAGCTAGATTCAATAGAGGCAATCAATGCGCTTAGCTGGGAGGATTATGAGGGTATTCAAGGAACAAACTAGGGCGGGATAATCCCGCACTTTCTTAAAGTAGAATCTAGCTTTTATAATCTCAACATATATCCCTTCTATGATTATTAGGCACCCCCATTTTGTGTATGAGTGCAACTTTAACCTAACGCCCCTTTAGCTCTTTTACCTTCACGATTGATATTAATTTCATTAGCATATAAAGCCCATTTTTACCAATGCCAAATTCACCTTTACCTTTAATTTCCATCACAACCATTTTCATAATTTTTGTTTTATAAGATGATTCTTGTAAAATATATCCCTCATTTTCCAGTGTTGTAAGCATATGTGATACATAGATTATTACTAAGCTTTGCCAATTTTTATTATGCTCTAGCTGTTTGCTTTTGTTAAACTCATAAATTTTTGTAGCCATAAGAACACAAAACCAAGAGGCAATTTTATAAAAATCTATGCTACAAAATTTAGAATCAAATTGTTTGAGATAGCTTTCATAAAAAGCCATAATATCATCTATACATTCGTGCATATAATCTGCTGGAATATTGATATTATGTTCATTAGCTAATTTGCATAATTCAAAAATAATTTCAGTAACAATCTCCTTATTTTCTTGAGTGAGCATACTATCTTGTATGTTACTCATCAATATCCTTGCATATTTGTTCTAAATCCAGCTTTTTAATAGATTCAATCTTTGCTTGTTGAAGTCTTTGCGCCTTTTCATCATTGTGAGCAAGCCCAAGATAATATTCTTTTAAAGAATCTGATGAGTGGTTTTCAATTTTGCCCTCATTGGGTCTCATATTCCCTCCAAAAACCTTATTCATTGAAGTTTCTACTGCTTGTCTAATCTCTTCTTTTTTCATTTGCCACTCCTTAACAAAATGAAATACATTTTCCTTATTAAGCATAAAGCATACCCTTTATGCCAAGCAAGCTTTTTTGTATAATAATCGGATTTAGCATTTATTTAATTTAGTGTGTTTAAAACACTTAAAACAACATATTAACACACATTATTAAACCATTTTATTATTTCACTTTTGAGGATTCTTCCCTTTTTTCCTAGCCTCCCTTATTATCTCTCGTATAGTATTTTCGCTCAAATTATACTTATGCGCCAAAAACGCAGCATTATAGCCATTAAATTCCTGCACAATGTGCTCTTTCGCATTTGGGGAAACCTTAGGCACATAGATACTCACGCCCCCATAAGTCTTATAGATTTTCTCCCAACTCATACCATTTTTGTAACTCTCACAAATGTGTTCAAGTAGATTCTTATCCATTATCGCTCTCCTGTAATCTTTTGTAAGCCTGTGATGATTTTACTCGCCTCTGTTTTATCTAACGCCCATAAAGGCTTATATGCGCCAATTTGTCGCGTGATAAACCTCCTCTTTGCTTTATATCCAAAGCCTCTTTGTTTCATTATTGCCTCAATCTTTGCCCTCTGTGCCGCACTTATGCCGCCTTTTCTTTGTATATAATCTCTATCGGGTGCTTTGGAATCTAAAATATCAAGCACCTCTAAAAGCTCTGCTTCATTAAGAAATCTACAAGAATCCACGCCATAGCGCACTTCTAACCACGCTTCCCACGCCTGTGCTTCCTTGATGAGCTTGTATTTTGGGTGCGTATGGATAGCACATAGCATTGATTGTTGAGTTCGCATATTCTCTCCTTTCGTGCTTTAAAGCTATTTTTAATGCCCTAATGCCTCAATTTTTGGCTCAATGCGGAAATTATCTTTCACTACGCGCTTCAATCCAAGCTTGACTAATGAGCCTTCATCTAGCTCGCTCAAAGCCTCTTTATTTGGCTTCTCCTCATAAATGAGGCAATCCCTTAACCCAAAGCTCTTAATCGCTGCAATTAAAGATTCTACTTTTACTTTCACGCGCGGGAGGCTCACTGATTTACTTAAGCGATAGCCAATCGTGCCAAAGACTAGCTCCTTACTTCTTTTGTCTGCAAAGTCCGCCTTATGGCTTTCACAAAAGCATTCTATCTCTGCGCGGATAAAGTTTGCCTCATTGTTAAGGCTTTCTACTTGAGGTTTGTATTCCTCTTTAATCTTGTTGCAAGCAAGCGTTACTTCACCCTCAATATGAGCAATCGCCACTTCAATCTCACATAACCTTTTAAGATTCATATCCACATCTTCAAAGCTTTTTAATTCCATTGAATCCCTCCTTTGTCTCTACTTACCACATCAACGCATTTATAACCATTTATCACCTCATTCACGCCTCCTTTGAGAAATATATACTCATTATTCACAAAGTAATGTGTGCTTAAATACCTTGCCTTGCGCCCATAAATATAAAAGGGCTTAAACAATTCAACCTTGCTCATATCTCCCTCCTTACAGAATAATCATACTTACTGCTTGAGCGATAATGTCTTTATCAAGTTTGACATTATGAAGTTCTGCTAGTCTGCACGCTCTTTTATAAAGCTTTACGCTTGAGCGAAAATTGCCCTTTGTATAGGCGTGTATGCCTTTTATAAAGACCTCATTTGTCTCCGCTTCGCTAAGCCCTTTCAAATGCCATTTGCCACCTATGCGTGAGTAGAGCTGTCGCAATTCGCCATTTTTACCTATGAGATTCTTTAAGAGAATCTCCGTGCCAAAGAGGATAAGAGGGCAGGAGCTAAAATCCCAAATCCTGCGTAAATCCTCTAATGCCCTCACACTCAAATGTTCCGCCTCATCAATGAAAATCACCACATCGCGCCTTTTAAGCTCTTTGGCTATAAGGAGCACTTTTTCGTGCAGATTTCTCCCGCCGCTAATATGTGTGCGCTCGCATAGCTCATCTAAAATCACTCTAGCAGTGCTATGGAGTGTAGCTTCAATGAGAATCGCATTGGGGTGCAAGCGCGAATAATCTTTAGCAATCGTGCTTTTACCACTCCCTGCACAGCCTACGATAATGGCAATCTCTTTATCTCTCACCGCCTCATTGATGACAAAATCAGCCATTTGCTTATCTTTACTCTCAAAAATAGCCACTTCCTTGATGTCTTTGCTCTTTTTCTTTGCGTAATTATCAAGGTAGAGCTTGATTTTGCGCCCTAGCTCTTTATTATTGCCCTTATACTCGCCCTTGCGAAAGGTAGAGATACTTGCACTGCTTACGCCAATAGCTCTACCCAAAGCCGCTTGAGAGATATTTTGCACTTTTAAAAATATCTCTAGCTCCTCACACACTTGATTTAAATCTACATTTTTCATATAATTTTCCTTTTCATTCATTTAATGTCTTGATACTTTGAGCGAAGCCCAAAGTATCGCCTAAAGGATACGCTTACAACCGCGCTATGCTTGGTTGTCATACGCACTTGTGCTTATCCACACTTGCAAGCGAGTTCTTAAGGTTCTCTCTTGCTTTGTAGCAAGTGATTTGCACGAAGTGCTAATCCATACTTGTAAAAATCTTACAAAAGGTAGCAAAGCCACCTTTTGCGCCTAAAGCTTGAGTTATGACTGCTTCGCATTCATCAACTCGTTTTCTAAGGTTAGGGTTTATTAGGAAGTGCTTATCCATTCACGCACCATAGGTGCGTTAATCCACACTTGCAACACCTGCAAAAAAGCCAACGCTTTTATTTTGCCTTTTTCAATACCGCTGCTTCCCAGCTCACATCTTTTATATTTTTTGTTTGTGTTTCATTTTTTACCTCCTTTGTGGTATCTAAAATTTCAGCGCCCACCGCATTTTTACGCGCCTCATCTAAGAGCTTTGCTTGATAGAGATTGCTATCATTAATGGCTTTGAGTGTGGGCATATGCGTTTTTGGCATTTTCTTGTGCGCTTGTAAAAGCATTTGTGGGAATTGTGCCTCGACTTCTGCGCGTGCCTCTTGCATTTTGCCTTTGCGCGCTTTAAGCTCTTTATAAAAGATTTTTTGCGCATTCTTTGCCATTTCCGCACTCATCTCCTCGCTATCAAGATTTGACGCTACGCCGATGAAGCGGTGCTGCTCGTCATACATAAAAAGCTCTTTGGTGTTATTGATATTTGCTGCCACAAATACGCTTGTATGCGCGAACATAGCAGCACTTTGATACCACAGCCCACCATAAGCGATACCTTTTTTATTCACAGCACGCCTCTCAAGCGGGGAAAGCTTAGAACAAAGCTCATATTCGTGGATTCTCACTGCCTCATTTACACGCGCGTTATACGCCTCTGCGGGTGTAGAATCTAATCTCTGCAAATACGCATTATTCATCAAAGAATGCGTGTAGGCATCTATCATCTGCCCTAGCTCTTTAAGCGTGTGAAGATTGGTTTGATTGCTTTTTTGCCCTCTTTTAAGTCGCCTCTGTGCGCGAGAGAAGAAAAACTCAATGGCTTGTCTTTGGCTCACGCTATGCCCGATATAGCCTTTAATCCATTCCATAAGGTGATTTTGCAAACGCGCAAAGTTGCGCTCCACATAGGGCTTACACCACCCAGCATACGCCTTAGAGCGTATATGCTCTATATCAAGGCGGGAGAGCACTTCTTTGATATATTTACTCACAAATGCGCTGCCATTATCGCTTTTAATGCACTTTGGTTTGCCATAGGTAGTGATGTATTTTGCAATGGCGCGAGAGACACCGAGCGCATTTTCGGTATCGCTTATATGGAAGCTACACACGCCACTATAAGTATCAATGAGTGAAATAAGCACAAATCGCTTTTGCCAAGATTCTATGTTCTCTACCTCAAGCCCTAGAGAGCGCGCTATTTCGCTTGTATCAATAATCGCATCAATGCTTGTGGCATCAATCTCCACGATTTGATTAATAGAATCAGCCGCCCAATTACTCTGCCCAAGTGCAGGGAGGAAATTCCCAACCGCCGCATCTTCGCCGCGATAAATAATTTTTGCTTCTATGGGGTGAGCTTTTAAGTAAGCCTTGACATATCGCTCAAGCACACAATAGCTTATCACTTCATCGCGCTTTGCTAAAAAATCCGCCAAATCCGCCTTGCCTAAGCTATCAAGATGAATATGCAGCATTCTATGTAATGAGGAGATATTTACCCTGCCACGACTTGCCAAAATAAGCTTATTTGTGAGCTCCTCTAATCCAAGCTCTTTAATCTTGCTTTGGGCTTTTCTATTTTTACCTCGCTCATCAAGTAATAGCTCAAGCCCACCCCTCTTATATGCCCTCTGCCACGCATAGAGCTTATTTTCGCTTAAAGCTATGGAGTATTGCCCACCTGCATTCAGCAGCGCGATAAAATCTTTTGCATTCACACCTTTTGCCTTATATGCCTCCCATTCTTTGATAATGGATTTTTTCTCCAAAGCGAGATTCTTATCTTTTTGTGAAGCTTTGCTAAAAGCATCTAAAGCCCTCAACTGCCCATCATCATCTTTATTATCAAACATAGTCTTAGATTGTGCGCTTTGTATAAAGTGTGATGGACAGCTCAAGGCTTTTGCTTGCTCTTGTGCTAAAACGCTAGAAGTGCCTATTTTATGCGGTGTTGTCAGTGTTGTAGGTGTTGTAACTTGAGTTTGTGATATTGGCTCTAAAGTTGTAGCGTGTTGAGATTGGACGAATGTAAGCGCGCTAGATTGTGTTTTATGAGAATCTGTGTTTGAAAGATATGCTACTCGCTCTTGTGTGTAAGATTGCATAAATGATTCCGCCTCTGCTTGCGTCTTAAAAGGCTCACTCCAAATGCGGAGGACTTTACCCCCACGACCTATGCCCTCTTTGTATTGATACATAAAAAAATATGTATCAATAGAGAAAATTTTTTGCTTTTTTCTTTGAATTTTTAATTGTAGAGCACGAAGTGATACGCATTTAGATTCTGCGAACTCCTTGCTACTTACCCATTGTCCCATTTATGCCACCTATGCTATTTAAATCCATCAGCCTCAAGCATTTCTCTTAGCTCTTTGGCTCTCCCACGCTTACCTTTTGTAAGTCCATAAGAAATTTGATTTAAAAGCCCTATGTCCTTTTCGCTTAAACCCTTAGACTTTGCCCAAGTGCGTAATTTCATACCTTTTGCTGCCATTACTGCACTTAAACTTTGTTTTTTCATTGCTTTGCCTCTTTGTTTATGTTATAATACCGACCTAACCCCCTGTAAAGCAGAGGGTAAGTTCGGTTATAGCTTAAGACTAAGGGCTATTTCTAGCCCCCAAACCTTAAGAGTTACAACCAACTTTTTGAACTTCTTGACTTTCATCTTAAAGCTCCTAAAGTGGTATTCTACCCGCCCGCCCAACCGATTTATTTATTTCTTATCCTTTGTTGGATAATATTTCTAAATAAATATATAGAATTATACATAAAATTTTATGTATAGTCAAGGAGTTATGTATGGAAATTATTGCTTTTTTGGTAGTGTTTGGTAGTAATCAATGATAGGCTCAAAACTAGTAGCGTTAAGAAACGAACATCAAATGACGCAGAAAGATTTTGCAGAACGAACAGGGATATCTTATGGGACATTACAGGCTTATGAGTATGGCACGCAGTCGCCACGTTACGATTATCTGACAAAAGTATCGGATATATTTAATGTTCCTATGATATTTTTTTTAGATGACGATACCTCATTAGGCAATTCTTACACAAATCCAAAAGGATTCGTTAGTGATTCGTTAGATGTTCGTAAGTCAGATTCGTTAGTCTCCAATAATCCCTCTACAATCCAAATCCCTATCTATGATGATGTAGTCGCAAGTGCGGGAAGTGGAGCAATAAACGATGAGTATCCCACACAAAGCGTAGGCATAGACAAGGGCTTTTTACGCACACACTTTGGGCTTAGCTCATTTCTTGGGCTTTCTATTATCACTGCTAAAGGCGATTCTATGTCTCCTACAATCCCAGAGAATTGCCAACTCCTAGTCCAAAAGAGTGTGCCTAAAGAGGGGCAGATATGTGTAGTGCGTATTGATGATGAGCTCTATGTTAAACGCTTACAAAAGCTCCCCAAATACCGCCTTATAAGTGATAACAAGAGCTATGAAAATATAGAGCTAGAGGGGCGAGAATATGACATTGTCGGTGTGGTTGTAGGATTTTTTAAACGAATGATTTAAGGGCGCTTAAAGCGCATTAATGTGGCTTTTTAAGGCTTTTTACTTTTTGGGGTAGCGCGTGGGATTTTAGCGTAATGTGCGGTATTGTCTAGGAGATGGTATCGTATATAGTTTTGTTGAGGATTTTGTCAGTTTTTGTCTAAAAAGTGTCAAAAAATGTCAAAAGATTTACTGCCACTTTGATTTTTAAAATATTCCTCATTCTCTCGCACTTTGCTTTATTTGATTAACTTCTCTCTCACTTTGATTCTTGATAAAATTATACATATTCACATCACAACATTGAAGTTTTATTAAAAATCTTAACTTCATTAGGAGTCTTGATATAAGTTTTTATACTTTCTTCTACTTCGACAATATAGGCAATTACAAGTTTATTTTTACTTTTTGTAAGTTCTACTTCTACATTTAAATCACCACTCTCTGTTGTGATAACAATAGTTTTCTTTAAACTCTCATTATCATTGGGTAAGTTCATCGCAATGATTTGCCTATAAATCAACGCTCTTACTTCATATTCTGGGAATTGGATTTCTTTTTTTAAGTCTTGTTTAAAAGCCTCTAAAATATCAACATTAGGAATAAAGTTCTCACTAGCAGAGCAATGATAATCATCCCCGCATACTTCTTGCTGATATTTGGAATCATATTCTCCTATAACCACTTCTGCATACGCAAAAACTAAACAACCTAATAGCAAAATTAACTTTTTCATTCATTGCCTCCAAAAGTATTTTTAAGCCCTCTTGTAGAATTTCTAAAGGGTCAGCTATGTCTTCTCTCCTATTAAACTAAAAGCTTAAGCTTCCGCCTACGCGTAGATTGATATATTGAGGAATAGGTATGTTCTCTACACGAGTGAATTTGGTGCTCGTTTGCAAGGCAATATCAAGGAATCCAAGCACATTAAGTCCCCCTGTGAGTATAAGTCCCGTATCTTGGCGTAAATCTTTCATTGCACCCACGCGCACATCAATTGCTTTTAAATCAAAAGCAATACCGCCTCCAATCATTTGACTTTGCTGTCTAATATTGCTAAATGCAATCAAATCATTTGGAGTTAAATCTGCATCAAAAGCGAGATTAAATCTTTTTGAATTATAACCAATCCCTGCCCTGTATTGTGGCTTGATAGTAATATCCGAGAGTGTAGATTGAAAGGATGGGGAATTGATATTTTTTACTACAAGTCCAAAGGTAAGATAGCGAAATTCGGGGAAATCAACCTCATAAAGTGCGCCAACATCAATACCAAAATTATTTGAAGAAATAGCATTATCAAGCGAGGCAAAATTAGTAAGCTCTTTTTTAAAGTCTATATTTGTTTTGATATTCATTTGACTTTGGGTGCTAATGGCACTCATAAATTTGCCTGTTACACCAATGTTGAGGTTGCCATTTTTGAGATAAAAAGTCCTCGCATAGCCTATAGGCAGTTCAGTAAGCACAAAGCTTGTAGCAATAAGCTTGTGTGCATCGCTACTATCTTCTAAGGCAGCAATGAGTGAGTAGTTGTTATAGTCGGTTTGATTCGAAACTTTATAACTAAAGCTATCACCATTATCTGTTAGCTCATAATAACTACCATTGCCACCATCAATGATAAGACGCATACGAGAAGCATCAGCTTTGACTGACATACTTGAATACACAGAGGCAAAAATTGCTACGCCAAGAGAACCTAGCTTTTCATTCATTGTTTTGCTAGAGAGTTGCAAGATTACACCATCTTGGCTTGTAACATTAAGGTTATTATCTTTAAGTATATCTTGCACGGCACTAATATCATTCACAGCTTTATCAAGCCCTTTATCACCGCCTTTAGAAATAGTAATATCTTGTAAAAGTCCTGCTACACCACCCGCTCCTGCTTGGCTAAAGTCAAGTTTACCATAATCAATACTTCCTGCAATATGGCTAAGTAGGTCTTTTTGTTCAGGGTTAAGAGAGGAGCTTTGTTGGACTTGTTGTAATACTTGGGTTATCAAATCGCTGTAATTGCCGCCTTGATGATTTTGTAGATAGGTTTGTAAATCTTGTTCAACATTACCAGTTGGAGTTTGTCCGCTTGAAGTAAGCACAGAGCTAAGTGCATCTTTGACAACATTTGTAATCTCACCCACATTTGTTCCACTACCAGAAGCAAAAGTGCTTACAAGTCGCTCAGCAGTATTTGCCATATTTTTAATATCAATTTTAGCAATTTTAGCAAGATTATGTTCTTTTAAGCCAATACCCAAAGAATATCCCATTTTTACTCGCGGGTCAGAACTAAGAAGCGCAGGATTATAATACAATCCCCACGCAGAATGTTTCAAGGCTACTCCAGCTCCACCCATTGCCGCAGAAGTGTTACCCATTGACCCAAACTCTAAAGCTTCAAGTGAGCCATAGAAGCAACTGCTTAACATTCCTAAAGCAAGAAAATTTTTTCTAATCCCCCACATTACAACTCCTTATTTCGCTACCAAAACAGGAATGGGAGAAGAGTTGATGAAGCTATTTTGATGTGAATTGAAGATTCTATGAAGGAGTGAAGATTCACTCGCACCAATGATAAGCAAATCATAGTTATTAACAATCTCAAGCACTACATCAATAGGGTTGCCTGTCTTAAGAATTTTTTGACAAGCAATACCTTCTTTATTAAAGGCTTGTTCAAATTCATTAAGAATAGCATTTGATTTTTCATTTTCAATATTTTCTATTGTGCCATAATCTACAATTCCGCTTTCAGCATATACAACAATTTCTGGTGTTACGTGCAAAAGTGTGAGTTCAATTTCTTCGCGATGTCCAAAAAAACGGATAATAGTCTGAATAGCTCTACGACATTCTTGTGTGTCGCTTACTCCGAATAAGAGCTTTGTCATAATCACTCCTTATTTTAAGATATTTATTTAAAGAATCTCATAATTAATGAAGTCTATTATATCACAAAAATCGGCATTATAGGAAATAACCTTAATAGGTGCGCCTTTTGGCAGGAATTGCACATTATCAAAGAGAGCAATTGCATTATTTTTCCACATATTTGTCAGCGAGCTTGAACCAATTTTTCCGCCATTATGAGGAATAAATGTTTCATTTTCACATCGTCCTAGAATCATAGAAGTTGTATTGGCTTTGAGCTTTAAAGCCTCATCAAGCTTTAAGCTAAGACTTTGAGGATAGAATGCACTTCCTCCTTGTAAAGATTCCAAAATAGACAAAATAAGTGTATGTAGATGAAGAAGTAAGGCTAGGGGATTACCCGGCAGCAAGATAATAAGTGTTTTTCCTAATGTAGCAAATCCAAGATGGCGTCCGGGCTTGACATTAATGCCATCAAAAAGCATTTTTGCTCCTTGCATTTGCAATACTTCTTTAATCAAATCTGCATCGCCTACACTTGCTCCACCGCTTGTAATAATGACATCATATTTATTAAATTGCTCAATAGCCTCGCAAAGAGCTTTTTTGTCATCTTGTAAGATGCCTTCATAGCTACATTCATAGCCACGTTGTTTGAGGAGTGTGTAAAGACTGGTAGCATTTGTGTTATAAATTTGGTGTGCTTTGGCACTCTGATTTGGCTCAATAACTTCATCACCACTTGAATAAATCCCTATACGTAAGGGCACAAAGCTTTGCACTTCGCTGATGCCTTGGGAAGCGATAACGCTTAAATCAAGGTGATTAAGCCGTTTGCCTCTTTGTAAAAGAAGCGAATCTTGAGCTATTTCTTCGCCTTTAAATCGGATATTTTGCCCTTGAATAAGGTTTTGATTACAATTTAGTGCGGGAATATACACACCTGATTCATCTTCTTGCACCCATTCAATTTGCACGACAGCTTGGGTGTTTTGAGGGAGCATTGAACCCGTCATTACCTTATATGTGTGTCCTTGTGCAAGTGCAAATGCACTGCTATCAGCTCCTGCTAAAATGCTTCCATCGCATATACAATGTGTGCCATAATCTTGCATTCTAATGGCATAGCCGTCCATTGCAGAGTTATCAAATGCAGGAAGTGAGCGTGTAGCGATAATATCTTGTGCAAGAATTGTGCCATAAGATTCAAAAAGAGGCAAAGTATGCGTGTGCTTGGTAGGAGGTAATGAAATGCCTATTTGTAATGCTTGATTAAAGGTTGTCATAAAAGTTCCTTTAAGTGTGAAATTGTCGTAGTTGAGTGTAAGCTTGAACAAGTATATGAGCGATAGATTCTATAGAATCTAAATACATATAACTTACACTCAATAATTCGCGTGTGCTTGGCTCATCATACCCCATAGAACGCAGCACAAAGGAGGGTTTAGCGTTACCAAATAAGCAATCTTGCCCATTAATGGCATAGATTCCCTCTATGCTTAGAGCTTGGATTAAAAGCCGTGCTTTGATGTGCTTAAAGCGTAAAGGTAAAGCATTTTTTGTAGTAATCTCAAGGGGTGCAAAAAGCGAAATATCTTTACCCAAATGGGCTTGAAGTTTATCAAAAAAGATATGTTTGCTATCTTGAATTGGTGGGCTAGATAGAATACATTTAAGAGCGTAACTCGCAGCCTTAAAAAGATGAGGGCGCAAAAGAGTTGCGTTAAAAAATGCTTCTAATGCTTCTTTATGCGTAGGATTAAGTGTATCAAAATCACTCACAATAAAGCCACTTGGGCGCATTAAACCAATAGATTCACCATTGCACAAAAATATTATTTGAGGATTTTGCAAGGTGTGCAAAAATGCAAGCTGTGCTTGTTCAAGTGTGCTTACAAAAAGTGATATATCAAGGAAAATAAGCGCGTGAGGGTAGCTAGATAGAATCTGCTCAATAAGGGATTGTATGGGATTGAGCGAGAGAATATCTTGATTAATAAGAGGTATGAAAAACGCATATGGAGTATTATGGCTGTCTTGTGGAGATGCTAAAATGCCTTGTTGATTGAGAGGAAGAAATGATAAACCTTGTGGTGATATATGTTTAAAAAGTTCTGCTGCATAAAAGCTCTGTTGATGAAGGCTAGGGGCTAGAACAATATGATAATGATGTGCAAAAAGGGTGCTAAAAAGTGCGAGAAAGTTCCCACTGCTATAATCAAAGGTATGAGAATGTGTTTTGCCAAAAAATGAAGCAAGGCTTTGAGAATCTGCCTTTAAAGTGTGCAAAATAGTGCTATCAAGCGTATTTACGTTGGGATAAGTATCCTCAAATAAGGCATTTGCATTTGCATTTAGAGGGACATTTGCTAAAAAATCAAGATGTATCGTTTTTTTCATATTTTCCTCATTTGCTTTATGTGCCGTATTTAAAGGAGCGTTTGTTTTCATTGCATTCAATATCATCAAATTTATCTAAATATTCTAAATAACCAATGAGGTATTTGCGACTTAAATCTGTCCGTTTTCGTAGGAGATTTACATCAACATAGCTATGTGTGGAGATAATCTCGCGCATAAGGCTCACTATATGATTAAGCGCGGAAGAAGTGATAAAAAGATTATGTGTGATACGCACGACTTTGTGAGCTTGAGTGAGAGCTTTTAGAGCGTCATCACCTACTTTTTTGTCAATATCAAGTTCTTCATAAATATTATAAGGTGCGGGCGGTGCATAATGCCCTTGAGCAAGAATCTCAAGTATGCGCTCTTGGACATAAGTTTTAATATCTTTAATTTGGCACCATTGTGAGAGATATAATCCATTTTTATATCTAATTTGCTTTTCATTAAGAAGTTCATCAAGGGCTTTTTGGCAAAGTCCAAGACTTGCCCATTTTATTTTTACACAGAGACTTTGAGCCGAGAGCAGAGCAGATTTATTATGCAAGAAAATCTCTAAAATATGAGCTTTAAGATATTCTACTTGTGAAAGAGGATAAAGTGTAAGGGATTTTTCATCAATAAAAATATCTTTGAGAGTAGAAGCGGTTTGGAGGCTTTGAGTATGGCTAAGACAGAATCTCTGTGTAGAGCTTACAAGCCCAAAACCTTTTTTATGAATAGAACAAAGCAGGCTAAAAGCACTATCAAAATGCTTTTTACAAAGGGATTCTAAGAGTTGCACACGTTGATGCTTTTTAATAGGGTCAATGATAGGATTTAAAATAATGCCACCAAGCACAGCACCTTCATCATCGCGTAAAATAAAATGTTGTGAAAATATACTAAATATAATTCCATCACATTTAAGTGTAGCAAAGGTAAGAGGCTTTGAACCAAAGGCGTGAGAAGTGATAGGTTCACTAATAAGATGCACTTTCGCATTGAGTTTTGAGCTTCCTAGATAGAGTTGATAGATAGTATTATGTTGAGGTGCGCCGAAGATTCCCACATCAATACTATCAAAGCCGCGCAAATATCCTTTCTGAGAGAGAAGAAAGCCACGCTTGAGTTGGTGATGACTGATTCCAGAGAGATTAAGTGCGACACGATGAGAGGGAGTGGCTTTTGTAGCATTTTTATCGTGGATTTGTATTCCTCGCACAGCGACTTCTTGCTTTATATCATAGGCATAAAGCTTGTCTCCCACGCAACATTCACCGCTTAAAACGCTTCCTGTAACTACACAGCCTGCACCCTTAATGCTAAAACTTCTATCAATATAATATAAAAATAAGCCAAAATCTATCTTTTGGGGTTTAGGGATAGAATCTAAACTTGTTTTTAGCCTTTTGAGTTGAGATAAACTATCATAAGCGTTTGTGAGTGGCATTGTAGATGAATGCAGACTAAGAGCAATAGTGTCATAAAGTTTCATATCACAAGTTTTAAAGAGCGCGACAATATCAGATTCTAAACGCGGTAGCTCTAAAGAGGGATTTTCAAGTTTGTCAATTTTGGTAATTACACAAATACAAGAGCTAATGCCTAACATATCTGCAATGAGTAAATGTTCTATACTTTGAGGCATAATGCCTTCATTTGCAGCAATGACAAGAAGTAACACATCAATACCAAATGCCCCTGCAATCATATTTTTTACAAGCTTATTATGTCCGGGCACATCAATAAATGCGACATTGCGTGAGGGCAAATGAAGATGAGAAAAACTCAAATCAAGTGTAATGCCTCTTTGTTTCTCTTCCTCTAAACTATCGCCATCAAAGCCATTGAGTGCTTTAATAAGGGTTGTTTTGCCGTGGTCAATATGCCCAGCTAAGCCAACGATAATATCATTATGCCCCTCGCTCATATTTTTCTCCTTATGAGGATAATACTTCCCCAAGAATCTCCATAATACGCTCTTCATCACCTTCTAGTAATGTCCGCACATCAAGAAGAATCTTTTCTCCTTGTATGCAGCTAATTAGTCCTAAGGCTCGCAAAGCAAATTCAAAATCCTGCACTTGTAAATGTTTTGCTTGAAGTGAGATACCAAAAGAATCAAAAGATAAATGTGGCACACTCCCACCACCTGCGAGTGAGTGTAAAGGTATCACTTCAACTTCAAGTTCTGAAGCAATAGATGAGGCAAGTATGCGTTTTTTGAGATTTTTAGCCTTAGATTCTAACTCTTTGGGGGTGAAAGCAAGCATAGCAAGAGTTGGGATTTTGTGATATTCTTTGTTTTGATATGCTTTGAGCGTTGCTTGTAAGGCGAGAATACTAAACTTATCTACCCTTAAAGCGCGTAAAAGCTGATTATGCTTTAATTGCGCAATAAGCTGTGATTTGCCGATGATAATGCCTACTTGAGGACCACCGAGCAATTTATCGCCACTAAAGCTAAGGAGTGAGGGTTTATATTTGCAGATTTCGCGAACACTTGGTTCATCTGCGAGGGGCAATGCGCCTATGTGTCCGCTACCTAAATCAAAATAATCAATAAGATGATGTTTTTGTGCAAGATGTATGATTTCTTTGATATGGCATTGCTTTACAAAGCCAATTTGTTTAAAATTGCTTTGATGAACTTTCATAATCATTGCACTTTGTTCATTAATAGCATTTTCATAATCTTTTAAATGTGTTTTATTTGTTGCACCTACTTCGCAGAGGATACTTGAAGCACTTTTCATCACTTCTGGGATTCTAAAACTTCCTCCGATTTCCACAAGCTCTCCACGAGAAATAATCACTTCCTTATGGGCTGCAAAGGTGTTGAGGATTAAAAGCACGGCTGCAGCATTATTATTGACCAAAAGTGCATCTTCACAACCAAACATTTCGCACAGAATCTGCTTAGTATGGGTATATCGCTCACTTCTTTTACCTTTAGCTAAATCATATTCAAGCGTGTGATAGCTTCTCAAAAAAGGTGTGATTTCATCAAGGATTTGAGGTGAAAGAACACTTCGCCCAAGATTTGTGTGAATCACCACACCGGTAGCATTAATTACTCGTGTAAGCGTGGGTTTAGTTGCCTCAATAGCTTTTTTTTTAATCACAGGGATAATTTCGTTTAGGGCAGATTCTAATTCTTTAGGTGAAAGAGTATTTGAGCATATATTTTCACGCAATAGCGATAAATGTGATTGAATAAGTGGCAAAAGTGTAGATTTTTGAAACATTTTAAGTTCATTATGAGCAAGTAGTGTATCAACTTTGGGGAGGGATTTGAGTAAATGTTGCACCTGTTTCTCCTTTGTATAAACAGCAAGGACACAATTATATCGTAGAATAACTTTTTTTACACTTATAAATTTTGGAGGTAATATATGGCAGTAATTTATCTTGCAGGCGGCTGTTTTTGGGGAATACAAGGCTATTTTGATAAGCTTAAAGGCACACTTTGCTCACAGGTGGGCTATGCTAATAGTGCAGTTGAGAATCCAAGCTATGAGTTTGTATGCAGTGGTAATAGTGGAGCAGTGGAAGCTTTGGAGTTACATTATGATGAGGATCTACTTCCCTTGCGTGAAATTATAGGGAGATTTTTATCTGTTATCAACCCTTGTGCGCTTAATTTTCAAGGCAATGACATTGGCACACAATATCGCAATGGTGTATATTTTGTGCAAGAGAGCGATGAGAGTATTATTAAAGAATGTCTAAAACTTTGGGAGAAAAAGCATCACAAAAAAGCAGTGACAGAGGTTGAAAAATTGCAAAATTTCTATTCCGCAGAATTGTATCATCAAAAATATTTAGAGAAAAATGCACTTGGGTATTGCCATATCAATACAGATTTAGCATTACAAAAATGGGAGGAATGAAAATCCATTGCTTAAACTTTAAGCAATGGAGTAAAAATTAATGAGAGAAAATAACAGAATCCATTTTTTCCTCGCCAAAAATAGGGGCGAGAGTTTTCTCATAAGCTTCTTTCATAAAGCCTTCGTGGGTAAGTGATGTAATTTCATTATCAAGCCAATTTTTAAGCTCAATATTTCCTTTTTTTATTGCTGGAGCAATATTTTCTTCTTCACCTAGTGTTGGAATGCCCACGTTAAAACCTTCATTTTCCATAGCCCACGCGAGCAAAAGAGTATTATCGTGAGCAAGTGCATCACCTCTTTTATCTTTAAGCGCGAGAAAAGCTTCAGTATTTTGCTCATATTTAAGCAATTCAATATCAGGGTAGTTTTTGCTAAAGAATGCGTCAGCTGTTGTGCCTTTATTGACAATTAGTTTTTTCCCTTTTAAGTCATCAATGCTTTTAATCTCGCCATTTGGAGATATAACACCAAGAGCCACTTTCATATAGGGTTTAGCAAAATCTACTACTGCCTCGCGTTCTGGAGTTTGAGTGAAGTTTGCCATAATAATATCTACCTTATTAGAGCGCAAAAACTCTACGCGAGAAGCAGCTTCAGTAAGCACAAATTCAACTTTATTTTCATCTCCAAGTAAATCTTTAGCGATGCGTTTTGCAATATAAACATCAAAACCATCATTTTGTCCTTTTTCATTGATGAAACCAAAGGGTGGTTTATCGCTAAATACTCCTATGCGCACAACACCTTTTTGTTTAATTTCTTCTAAGGCATTTTTTGACTCTTTTGTGCTTTGATTATCTCCACACGCACTCAGTCCTATCATAAATACTACGCCAAATAGCGCTAAAAGCAATTTTTTCATTTATTTAACTCCTTTTATAAATGGGTATTAAAGATTATTGTGCCACAAAAAAATGTGATAGAAGTAAATATCATTAAAGATTCTTTGTTCTCTTTCATAAAAGAATAATGTAGTTTTTAGATATTCATTATGAATTTTAATAAACAAAAATATACAAAATGAAACATATCTTAAAGATTTTTCTTTGTTTTCATTATTGATTATTTATTTTTTTGTATAGTCCCTTTTCCGTTTTATTTATATATTTAAAAAATAAAAAAATAACTGCTATATTAAATTAAGGAATTATATGTTTAATAGGTTTTCTCTTGGAACAAAAGCTATATTAAGCGTTTTGGCAATTTTAAGTATCTGTATGGTTTTAATGATAAGTATGCTCGTTATCCAGGCAACCCATATTGCTAAAAAAGACGCCAAAGTGCTTATCTTCAATGTCGCCAAACGCATAGCAAATGATTACGAAGCACATATCAATGAAAGTTTGGTTGCACTTAATTTTGCACAACAAACTCTATCAGCCCTTATTCAAGAAACAAATGATATGAATTTTGAACGTAGAGCAAAAAATCGACTTGAAAATACGCTTGATAGTAATCAATGGCTTGAAAATGGTTTTGTCTATATCAAAAAAAATGCCCTAAGTCGTTTTAATATAAATGCGGAGAATTTAATTAATGGCGATATGGTTTTATATGCTTTTGATGAATCCCCAGAATCTACAGGAGGTGTAGTATTTTTGCCTTCTAATGACCACTTTTTGAGCTTAGAATCTGTAAAAAAAGCTTTGGAAACGGGTCAGCAATCTATTGGTAAGCCTCACCCAATAGACTATAAGGGACAATCTGCCATCGTCCTTGATTTTGCCTATCCATTATTTGATAGCAAAGGTAACACACAAGGTGTGGTGGGTATGAGCATTAATCTTGATTGGGTGGGAGCACAATTATTGGGCAATAAATTTTCAGTCTTTAAAGATGATTATCGTTGGGTTCTAGATAATCAAGCACATATTATCAAACACTTCAATAAAGATTTTCTTTTAAAAAGCTTAACTGATTTAAATGCAAGCGAAAATGCTAAATTAATGGCTTCTGATATAAATTCTTGCCAATCGGGCGTATATGAATATAGTAATATTATGAATACTGCTACAACTTCAGGAGTAGCAAGTTTCCCTATTGGTGAAAATAGCGATATATGCTATGCTGTTGTTGTTACTGCGCCCAATAGTTCAGTGTATGCTTCAGCCACGAAGATTACTATAATTGCTATATTAGGAGCTGTGATATGCTTACTTGTTTCAGCAGTATTTATTGCTTTGTATATGAAAAGAAGTATTACCAAAAGACTTCATCGCATCTCTCACACATTTTTTGAATTTTTTAATTATCTTAACTATAAGCAAGATAAACCACCCAAACCTCTTCGTATCATTGCTAAAGATGAGCTAGGCAAAATGGGAGAAACTATCAATGAAAATATTGCTGTGATTGAAAATACTCTCAAGCAAGATAAAATGCTTATTAGTGAAGTTTTAGGTATAGTTGATGAAGCAAAAAGAGGTCACTTTGGTAAAAATATCAAGCAAATAACTTTTAATCCCCAGATTAATGAGCTTAAAAATGCTATTAATGAAATGTCGGTTGCACTTTTAAATCTTGTAGGAGATGATTTAAACAGGACAAACCGCGTATTTCAATCCTATCGTAATAATGATTTTACCGATAGATATTGAAAATGCTCGTGGTATGGGCATAGCCATCAATGAATTAGGAGATTCTATCTGTAAAATGCTTCGTGATTCTATGCGATATGCCAAGGATCTTGAAGCCAAATCAAAAGAAATAGAATCTGTAATAGATGAGCTCACGCAAGGTTCTAATTCCCAAGCTTCCTCTTTAGAACAAACAGCTCAAGCAGTAGAAGAGATTACAAGTTCTATGCAAAATGTAAGTGGTAAGACTGGAGAAGTTATCCAACAAAGTGAAGATATTAAAAAT
>Ga0073907_1000332_pt1 | contig 72229 bp, 60 predicted proteins | sample GluameincwithD2O_FD_65483 | JGI IMG/M metagenome (GOLD analysis project Ga0073907, IMG submission 65483) | Mouse cecum microbial communities from Vienna, Austria - Glucosamine amended microcosms incubated with D2O | ecosystem: Host-associated > Mammals > Digestive system > Large intestine >... | reverse complement strand
TCCGGGCGCCACAGATCATGTGAGTGTGATTCTGCTTAAAACTCTCCGTCGGGGCACGCGGCCCCTGACAGGGAAATTGGTAAAGCTCTTCGCTTCGAATGTCCGTCTGACGCCCGAGATGAATCTCGGGCTTCCATCCTCAGTATCCGGTTGTGAAGGTGCCGCGGGGCCTCTCCCCGCCGCCATCTCTCGCGAGCGGCGCAAGGAATAAGATTACGCAACCTTGTTCCTTTCGTCAAGGCGTTCACAGAATCCTTACAAACTGTTTGAAGGCCTTGACAGCGGGCGGAGATGTTCTCCGCGCTGCTCTTCTCGTTCCCGAAAAGGCAGCTTGCCTATAATACACGTCATCGCGATATGCGCAAGGGGGTATTTGAAAAAAAAATTGGGCGACCGCGCATTCCGCGGTCGCCCAATTTTTTTCCGTGTACAGCGCGGTCATGGTATCCGCACTATACACCCTCTGTGTTTTCGGCGATTGTCTTCCTAGTGAACGCTGCAGGACAGGCACGGATCGTAGGCCCGCACGAGCTTCTCGATTTCCAGACGGATCATGGCCTCGTCGTAGTCGGCAGCGACCATCTTCTCGGCCAGTTGGGCCATGTCGGCCTCGAGATTCGCAATGTTCTGGGCCGTGGGGGTGAGGATACTCGCCCGCTCAACCCGGCCCTCCCCATCCAGATCGAGGATGTGGAACAGGGCCCCGCGCGGGGCCTCGGTGAAGCCCACGCCGCGTCCGGCGCACACGGTAAAGGGCACCGGCACGCTCGGCCCCGCGAAATCGTCGGCCGCCAGGCGCCGACAGAGGGCGGCGCAGCGATCGAGCACATCCACCAACTCCACCGCCTGGGCGATATTGTTGGCAAACGGGTTGTACTCCGGTGGGCGCAGACCCGCCTTGGCCGCCGCATAGCGGGCGTCTTTGCACAGCGCGTCCCAGCTGGCGTTCACACGGGCCAACGCCGCGGTCAGGTAGGGGCGTCCGGTGCGCCGGGCCCGGGCGAGGAAGGCGGCCGAGGAGTGCTGGGGGTATTCCTCGATCTCCTCTTCCACGGCATCGACGGCAAAATCATAGCCCGCGCGCACGAAGCGGGCAGTATCGGAGGTGCACACCGGATAGGCGCCCGGCGCCACCATGGCGAGCAGGTCTCCTTCAGTCTGCACGTCCAGGGTATCGAAGTCGCGGAACAGATCGACGCATTCCAGGGCGAAGGGTCGCGCCCGATCCATGGCATCGGCGAGCCGCAAATACTCCGCCGGCTCTATCTCGTGGGTGAAGCCGCCCACCACCGCCGTGATGGGATGGATGGAGCGGCCGCCCACCAGCGTGCACAGCTCGTTGCCGAGGGCCTTCAACCCGAGCGCCTTCTGCAGCAGCTCGGGATTGACATCGGCCAGGGGAAACACCGACTTGTGCCCAAGGAAGTCGGGAGCGGCGAACACGAACAGGTGCGTGGCGTGGTTCTGCAGAAACGACCCGTACACCAAAAGCTCGCGCAAAGCCTCGGTGCGATCGGACACCTCTACGCCGAAGACCGCCTCGATGGCTCGCAGGTCGGTCACCACATGGCTCGACGAGCAGATGCCGCACACTCGCGAGGCGATGTAGGGCACCTCTTCGTAGCTGCGGCGCCGCACCATGGACTCGAACAAGCGCGCAGGCTCCACGACGGCCATCTCGCAGGTAGTCACCTGCCCGCCCTCGATGACGAGCCGAATATCGCCGTGGCCCTCAACGCGGGCCATGTGCTCGACGGTGATGGATGTGGAAGCCATGGGCTACTCCTCCCCCGCCGCAGCCAGCGCCACGGCGTTGAACATCTGCAGAGCCTCATCGAAGCGCGCGGGCTCATGTCCCCGCGAGGCCGCGAAGGCACGGGCGGCGCCCACGTTCGCATCGGGCGAGAGGCCGGCGCAGCCGTTGCAGGCACGCCCAAGGGCCGGACAGCGGGCGCCGCAGCCGGCACGGGTCACGAGCCCCAAGCACATCTGACCGCGCGCGTAGAGGCAGCCGCCCTCGTTGCGCGAGCACTCGCCGCACAGCGCCGAGGTGGCAGCAAGGCGGTTGCTGCCGTAAAGCGCCGCGTCCAGCACGCGCACGAAGTCGAAGGGGTCCACCGGGCAGCACGGTACCGTGAAGTCGATGTCGATGACCGCCGACACCGGTGCCGGCGCGCGCAACGAGCCGCAGGCGGCCGGGGTCGACTCCCCGTAGACGGCCGCCGCATGGCCCGCGATGTCGCCTGCGGCCATACCGGGAATGCCGCCGGTGGCCGCGCAGGCGCCTATGGCGATAACCGTACGGGCCCGCTCGCGCAGCCGGCGCACCGTCCGGGCGGCCTCCTCGGTGGTCACCGCGCCCTCGACAACTGCCACGTCGAACTCATCGGGCATGGGGGCCGAGGAGGTGAGCTGCCAGTAGGCCAGATCGATCTGGCCGAGCACCGCCAGCAGATGCTCCTCGATGTTGGTGATGTTGATCTGGCAGCCGAAGCAGCTGGCCAGGCCGGCGAACACCACGCGCGGGGCGCGGGGCGCATCGGTCACGGATTCCCTCTCGCTCATTTACATCGACCCCTGAATGTTCTTGGCCTCCCAGTAGTTGAAGACCGGTCCGTCAATGCAGCAGTACTGGTGCCCGATCTGGCAGTGGCCGCACTTCCCCACGCCGCACTTCATATGGCGCTCGAAGCTCATGTAGATGCGGTCGTAGCTGATGTTCTTCTTCCGCATCTCGGCCACCACGAACCGGTACATTACCGGCGGCCCGCACAGGGCACCGAAGGTGTTCTCGGCGTTGATCTCAAGATGTTCGAAGGGCTTGGTGACCAGGCCCTCCTCGCCATCCCACGTCTCGTCGGCATGGTCGACGGTCAGATACAGGTCGAAGTCCCTGCGGTGGCGCCACATCTCGAACTGGTGGCGGAACATGACCTCGGCGGGGTTGCGCGAGCCGTAGATGATGGTTACCTTCCCGAACTCGCTGCGCTCGTCGTGGATGTTGTTGATGAGCGAGCGCAGAGGCGCGATGCCCAGGCCGCCTGCGACGAGCAGCACGTCGTGGCCGCGCATATCGTCGATGGGAAAGCCGCGGCCGAAGGGCCCGCGGATGCCCACGATCTCGCCGCACTGCATCTGGTGGAGCCGCTCGGTGAAGCGGCCGGCACGGCGCACGCACAGCTCGATGAAGCCGCGCTTGGTGGGCGACGACGAGATGGAGATGGGCGCCTCCCCCACCCCGAAGATGGACAACTCCACGAACTGCCCGGGCGCATGGCAGAAGGCCTCGCGCACCTTGTCGTCCACAAGCCGGAACTCGAAGAGCTTCTCGGTGGCCGTGAGCTCGGTGATGGAGGTGATGCGCGCAGGCCACGGACGGTACGGGTTGGCGCGCATGAGCTCGGCGCCGGTCAACTCGGGCCCGGCGTCGTGGTAGGGATGAACGGCCACTGTAGTCGCGCTATTCGGCATCCTCGGCCCCCTTCCTCTCGAAGAAACGCAGCACCTCGATGGGGCTGATGTCCACCTTGCAGGCCACGGCGCACCGCCCGCAGCCCACGCACAGGCTGCGGTCGTGGGTGGCCAGAAACCCGTTCAGCTTGTGGTACATGCGATGACGCACACGTTGGGCGGGAGCAGGGCGGAAATTGTGGCCGCCGGCCACCATGGCGAACTGGGGCGAAGTGCAGGCATCCCACACCCGCTCGCGCCGCCCGGTTTTCGCACCGGGGTCGAGCGTGTCGCGGATATCGAAGCAGTAGCAGGTGGGACACACGTTCGCGCAGGCGTTGCACGACAGGCACCGGCCGCCCAGCTCGTCCCAAAAGCCGTCCTCGTGGAAGGCGTCCATGAGCATGGGAATTTCCTGGATGTCGGGAATGGCGGGGTTGAACGCCTCCTGCCGGGCGCGGGTGGCGGCGCGAAACGCGATGCGGTCGGCGTCGGTGGCCTCGCGCACATCGCAGGCCGCCTCTAAGATGTTGGCCGCAGTGACCGAGCCAATGGACACGAGGAACTTGTCGCCGATGGCGTTCAGAAACAGATCGTAGCCCGGGCGCGCCTCCTCGGAGTCCATGAGGTTGCAGAAGCAGTGCTCGGAGGGCATGCAGCTCACACCCACGATGAGAGTGGCCGCCCGATGGGCAGCGTAGTACGGATCCGGATAGCGCGCGTCGTTGAACACGCTGTTGAGGTTCATGATACCGTTGATGTCGCACGCATGCACGCCGAACAGCACCCGCGGGCGCACCTCGTCGACGTAGTCGGTCACGTCGTTGGCAGCCGTGTCGAACTCGAAGAGAGTCTGGATGGCCGGCATGAGGTACTTCTTGGGCGGCGCTACGGTGGAGGGATAGTCCAGCTCGATCTCGTCGAAGTCGGAAACGGCGGCGAACACGTATTTCTCGCCGCGCCTGACGGGCGCCACCACCTCGTAGCGCTCCATGAGGGCCGCCACGAGCGAGGGCACGTCCGCGCGGTCGATGACACGGTACAGCATAGGCGATCGAATTCCTTCGGTTCCCTGGGTCTTCTCCTTGGCCCTATGGTAACCGCTCCGAAGCGCTTGTGCGCCGACGGGTCGCCTGACGGCCGAAAAACCAGATGAAGCCTACCTCGCCCCAGGATGGGAGGGCCGCCATCCGCACCCTTCAAGCAGAAGAATCCCTTCCCGCCGGCAAAGCCGATCCCGTGTTTTTGTTTCCCAAGGAAGAGAATTTGCGCAGTAAACGCCGCGAAGTAGATATGCGAGCCCCCTGCAAGGCGAAAATTCGGCCATTCTCGTGGGAAAAGAGCTGTCAGATCGGCCCATCAGCCCCCTTCGCATCTACTTCGCGGAGTTTACTGCGCAAAACCGGGGAATAGAGAAACAGCGGGAAACCGGAACAGGTTTCCCGCTGCTGCACCTAAGCCTGGGCGACTTCGCGCCGGGGCGGACAAGTTGGAGCCGATGGCCCTAGGCGAAGAAGATGCCGATCTCGCGCTCGGCGGACTCGGGGCTGTCGGAGCCGTGGATGACGTTCTCGTCCATAACGAGGCCGAAATCGCCGCGGATGGTGCCCGGGGCGGCCTCGGCCGGGTTGGTGGCGCCCATGAGCGAGCGGCACTTGGCCACAGCGCCCTCACCGGAGACGACCATCTTCACCACCGGGCCGGAGGTGATGTAGGCGATGAGGCCGTCGTAGAAGGGCTTGCCCTCGTGCTCGGCGTAGTTGGCGGCCGCCTGCTCGGGGGTGACCATGCCGAGCTCCATGCGCTCGATGGTAAGACCGGCGCGCTCGAAGCGGTTGATGATCTCGCCGATATGGCCGTTGCGCACGCCGTCGGGCTTGATCATGGAGTAAGTTTGCTGGATTGCCATGGGTGTCCTTTCAAGATACGGGATCGTTCATGCAAACGGCCCGCGCACTGGGCGCGAGCCGAGGATGCCGGGAGAAAGCCCGCGCCTTTAGCTCTGGCTCGGGAAGTACAGCTCGACGTTCGAGACCTTCCAGCCGATGCCGTCGCGCACCATCAAGATCTGGTACTGCACCGAACCGCCACCCTCGGTGGTCGCCGTCGCGTAGACGGTGGAATCGGCCATGGAGCGGTTGACGCCGTCGATCTTCACGTTCGGGTCGGCCACAACCGGATCGATCATGCCGTCGATCTTGCTCGCATCCACATCGGGGGCGAACGCCGATTCCTTGGCGGCGGACGGATCGGCGAACATCGACTTCACCACATCCTGCTGGGTGGGCCAACCATAGCCCTGGATGTAGGCGAACACGCCGCCGGCAGCGGCCAGCACAATGACGACCACGAAGAACAGCAGGATCTTCAGCCCCACGTTGCGGCGCTTGCGGTCCTGCTTGGCCAGACCGCGCGACCACTGCTCAAGCTCGGCGTCGGTGGCCGTGAAGAAGCGGTCGTTGTCGACGTTCTCGTAGGCGCCCACGTAACCCGGAAAGTTTGCAGGATCGGCCTCGTAGGGCTCGTCGTAGTAGAACGGCTCGGCCGCCTCGCCCTCGTAGACCTCCATGTCGTAGACGCTCGTGCCGTCGGCGGCCACGTCGAGGCCGGACATGTCGGCCAACTGGAGGACCTGGGTAGCCTGGTTCTGCTCGGACGTGCCCTGGGCCACAGCGGCCACGGCGCGCTGGTAGTCGACACTCGCGGAGTCGGACAAGAAATAGGTCTTGTCGGCGATAGCCTCCTCGAAGGCGTGCACTGCCTTCTCCATCTGGCCGCAGGCCACATAGGCCTGGCCGAGCGAGGCCTGCAGCTTGTTGCGCGTGGACGAGAGTATGTCGAACTGCATGGCGCTCTCGTAGGAAGCCACCGCGTCGGCCGGGCGGTTCAGGGCCATGAAGCACACGCCGAGGTTCAAAAGCGCCTTGGTGGGATCGGGGTTGGCCTCGTCGAGGGCGGCCTCGCGGAAGGCCACGCCGGCTTCAGCGGATTTGCCGAGCTTCATGAGCGCATTGCCCATGCCCATGTAGGACTTGTAGGGCGTGGGGTTGGCCTCGTCGGCCACCGACTGCTCGAAGTAGCGGATGGCGTTCTGGTAGTCGCGCAGCGAGGCGTAGGCCATGCCGAGGTTGCACTCCACCGTGCCCATGGCGCCGTAGGCCGTGTCGGCCGTGGCCTGGCTGTAAGCCTGGATGGCCTCCCCCGGGTTCTTCAGCTTGACGAGGCAGTTGCCGATCTGATGGTACAGAAGGCCCATCTCGCCCGGGGCCAAGGGAGCGGTGGTGTCCTGCAAGCATTCCGTGAACGTCATCAACGCACCGCGGTAGTCACGCAAGCGGTAGCGCTCGTTGGCACGATCGAATAACTCGTTGTTCATAGACTTCCTTCGCTTCGCTCATCTTGCGGACACGCGGCATGCGAGCCGCGCGTCCCGCGCCCGGGATGCGCCCGGAACCATAGTAGGTGGTCAGCGCCCCGCTTAGGCGGCGGCGTTCTCGATGGTCACCGATTCGATGACGTCGCCGGCACGGAGCTGCCCGATGACGTCCTTGCCCTCGATGGTCTGGCCGAACACCGTGTAGCCGGAGTCCAGGTTGTGCTGGGGGCCCAGGCACAGGTAGAACTGGGAGCCGGCGGAATTCGGGTCCATGGAGCGGGCCATGGCCAGGGCACCGTCCTCGTGCTTGTTGTTGGGATTGGTGGTGTACTCCTCCTTGATGGAGTAGCCCGGGTTGCCGGTGCCGAAGGGGGCGAAACCGGCGGCGCGGCCGGCGGCCACCTGCTCGGGCGTGGCCTCGCGGGTGTTGGGGCAGCCGCCCTGGATGACGAAACCCGGCACATAGCGGTGGAACTTCAGGCCGTCGTAGAAGCCCTTCTGGGCGAGCTCGACGAAGTTGCCCACGTGGATGGGGGCGTCGGCGCCGGCCAGCTGCACGCGGATGGTGCCCTTGGAGGTGTTGATGACGGCGATCTCCTCGCCGGTGGGCTGATACTCGGGAGTGTAGAGAGCCATGGGCTCCTCCTTTTCGTCGGTGACGCATCGCCGCATCGCGCCCGTGGCGCCCTACGGCTCGTTTCTTCACATACGGTGACTGATTCTAACAGGTTAACGGGCGCGCCGCTCAAAAATGCTAACCACTTCCACATGGTAGGTCTGGGGGAACAGGTCGACGGGCGTTGCGGCGGTCAAGCGGTAGCCGGCGCCCTCGAAACGGGCGACGTCGCGCGCCCAGGTCTGGGGGTCGCAGCTCACGTAGGCCACTTGACGCGGGCCGGCCTCGGCGATGGACTCCACCACGCCGTCGGCCAGGCCGGCGCGGGGCGGATCCACCACGAGCGCGTCCAGCTCGCCGAGCTCGGGCAGCTCGCGGGCCGCATCTCCCCCCACCACCTCGATTTCGACCCCGGCCCGCTCGGCGTTGCGGCGCAGATCGCGCACGGAGCTTGCGGCCGCCTCCACGGCCACCACATCGGCCCCGGCGGCGGCAAGGGGCACCGAGAACGTGCCGCCGCCCGCGTACAGGTCGGCCACGTAATCGCCGCAGGCGATGCCGAGCCCCTCCTGTACCAAGGCGATCAGCCTCTCGGCTTGAGCAGTATTGACCTGGAAGAACGAGGGCGCGCTCGTGAGGAAGCGCTCGCCGGCGAGCTCCTCCTCCCAGCAGCCCTTGCCCGAGAGCGCCTCGACCTTCTTCACCTTGCGCGCGCGGCCCGGCTCGGCCAGCACGCGCACAAGCGACGTGTTCTTGCAGGCGCTCGCCAGCAGCTTCGCGGCCTGGGCGCGGGGAAAGGCCGACGGGGGCGTCCACAGGGCGATCTCCACATCCTTCGTGCGCAGGCTGCCGCGCACGCCCACGCGGAAGATGCCCAAGTCCTCGTTGCCCGCCAGAAAGCGCAGGGCCCCGCGCAGGGCCTTGGGAGCCCCGGCGATGAGGCGGTTGGCCAGCGGGCACGAGTCAAGAGGCACCACCGCCTCTCCCCCCTCGGGCCGCATGCCCAGCACGAGCCGCCCGGCCGCATCGGCGCCGCAGGCCAGCTCCAACTTGTTGCGGTAACCCCACTCGCGCTTCGAGGGCACGCATGGCGCCACGAGGCCCTCAGCGCGCTCGCGCTCGAGACGGCCCGTGCGCACGAGCGCGTCCACCACGTTGGCGCGCTTGGCGTCAAGCTGGGCCGCATAGGACAGATGGGCCCAGGGACACCCCCCGCAGCCGGCCGCGCAAGGGGCGTCCACGCGCGCCGGCGACGGCTCGACCACCGTCGCGACGCGACCGCGGGCAAAGCGGGGCTTGTCCTCGACGAGGTCGACCTCGACGACATCGCCGGGAGCCGCGCCCTCCACGAACACCGTCTTCCCATCGGCAAGGCGCCCCACCGCGGCGCTTCCGTAGCTCATGCGGTCGATGCGAACGGTCTCGGTCATAGCATCTCCTTCTGGCAGCGACTACCGGCCCCGAGCGCACCGGAGCCAAAAAGAAAAGGCGAACCTGCGCGGTTCGCCCCGATCTATCGTGGTGCCCCCAACGGGAATCGAACCCGTGTCTCAGCCTTGAAAGGGCCGCGTCCTGACCTCTAGACTATGGGGACGTGCAAAATAGCTTGAATAGTATGACAGACCAGTCGCGCTTTGGCAAGATTTCATCTGGGAATTTTTTATCAACTTGCCAACGTGTCTTGCGAAACGGCGCTCCGCGGGCGCACAATGGCCGGGTACCGTGAAAATCCCGGGCAGCCCGGTGAAGCGTCAGAAGGAATCATGAGGCATCTCGTACAGCAGTTTATGAAGTTCGGCATCGTAGGTGTAATCGCCTTCGCGATCGACTACGGCCTGATGGTGGCCTTGACCGAGCTGGCTGGCGTGGAGTACCTCCTGTCGGCGTCCATCTCGTTTACCGTGTCGGTGATATTCAACTACCTGGCCTCCATGCGCTACGTGTTCACCCACAAAGAAGGGCTTTCCCGCCATCGCGAGTTCGTTATCTTCGTGGTGCTCTCCGTTATCGGCCTGGGAATCAACGATGCGCTGATGTGGCTGGGCACCTCGCTGCTCGGCATCAGCTATCTGATCACGAAGATCGGCGCGACGGCCGTCGTCATGGTGTACAACTTCGTCACCCGCAAGAAGTTCCTCGACGCGGGGGCGGGCGCTCCCGACGAGCGCGCCGCCGATGACGCCGGCGACGTCGAGCCGATCGTTCTGCGCGGATAGCCCATGGCCGCGCTATCACCTCGTCTTTCCGGCCCGATCGCCCTGATCGCCAACCCCGCCGCCCAGAACGGCCGCGGGGCCTGGACGGCCGTGGAGGCGGCGAGCCGCCTGAGCGCACGCGTCGGCGACCAGGGGTTTTACCTGCTGCTGACTGAGAGGCCGGGCCATGCCACCGAGCTTGCGGCCGAGCTGCCCCCCGAAACGGCGGCTGTGATCGCCCTCGGCGGCGACGGCCTGGTCAACGAGGTGGCCTGCGGTCTGATGAAACGCGGGAGAGCCGACCGCCCTCCGCTCGCCGTCATCCCCGCGGGCTCGGGCAACGACTACGCCGCAACACTCGGCATGGCTGCGAGCCTGCCCCGGGCCATCGACCAGATACTGGAATTCCGCACGGGTCCAACCGATATCGGCCAGGTCAACGACCGATATTTCGTGGAGACGCTCTCCTTCGGCCTGGATGCCGCCATCGCCCTCGATACGGTAGAGCGGCGCGTGCGCACCGGGGGCGCAGGCACGCGGCTGTACCTGGAGGCGGCGATTGACCAGCTCTTCCATCACTTGAGCACCTATCGTTTTCGCGCTGCCATCCAGCGAGAGGCCCCGAAGCCGGCTCCGCGGGAAAGCGGCGCCGACGGCGCATCCGGCCCCTCCGTCGTCGAAGGCGAGGCCTATCTCTTCGCCGTGCAGATCGGCCCCACCTACGGCGGCCATTTCCGCATCGCCCCCCAGGCGGTCATCGATGACGGGCTCCTCGATTTATGTTGGGCCACGCCGCGCTTGGGCCCCTGGAAGGCGCTCGCGGTGCTCCTTGCGGCCAAAGGCGGCCATCATACGGGCAATTCCCATATTCACCTGGCCCAAGCACCCGCGCTCGTCCTCGATTTCTCCGACGAGCCGCCAGCGCAGGTCGACGGCGAGAAGATCGAGGGGACGCATTTCGAGATATCGTGCATCCCCGACGCCCTCACGGTCATTCGCGGCCGATAGGCCTCGCTAGGCCCCTGCCATCCGTGGGGTATTTTGGAGTTTTCGGCCAGGCACCGGGAATTTGCCCTATAATAGCCTGCGCCCCTTATCGGGGCACCGTGAGCCGCCCTCGTAGCTCAGGGGATAGAGCACTTGCCTCCGGAGCAAGGTGCCGCAGGTTCGAATCCTGTCGAGGGCACCACCAAAAGCAAAGCCGAGCAGCACGCTCGGCTTTTTTCTTTCTCACGATGCGGCGCTAACCGAGAAGGTCAGCGGCGGACCTGCTCGTCCATCACCCGGTACACCTCCAGCTCCCACTGGCGGCGGTGGGACTTGGCCACCGTGTCCAGGATGAGCCCAGCGGTGAGCGAGAGCGCGGCGGTGAGCTCGAAGGCCACGGCGAGCACCGCCGAGGGCAGCTTCGTCACGAAGCCGGAGCGCAGGTACTCCCCCACCACCGGCACGCCGGCCGCCAGGCCGCACAGGGCGAGCACGAGGGCCAGCCAGCCGAAGAAGGCCATGGGGCGGTAGTCGCGGAACAGGCTCGCGATGGCGCGCAGCACCAGAAGCCCGTCGCCGAAGGTGGACAGCTTGCTCTCGGAGCCCTCGGGGCGGTCGCGGTAGTCGATGGGCACGTCGGCCACCCGCCAGCGGCGGTCCACCGCCCAGATGGACATCTCGGTCTCGATCTGGAAGCCCCCGCTCATGACCGGCATGGTCTTCACGAAGGCGCGGGAGAAGGCGCGGTAGCCGGTCATGACGTCCTCGAAGGAGAAGCCGTAGAGCAGGCGGATGAGCCGGCGCACAAGGTTGTTGCCGAAGCCGTGGAAGGGCCGGTCGTTCTCGTCGCCGTAGGAGCCGTTGGACAGCCGGTCGCCCACGGTCATGTCCGCCTCGTCGGCGGCGATGGGGGCCACAAGGTCGCCGGCCGCCTCGGCCGGGTAGGTGTCGTCGCCGTCCACCATGAGGTAGATGTCGGCCTCGATGTCGCGGAACATGGAGCGGGTGACGTTGCCCTTGCCCTGGCGCGACTCGCGGCGCACCACGGCGCCCGCGGCCGCGGCCAGCTCCGCCGTGCCGTCCGTGGAGTTGTTGTCGTAGACGTAGACGACCGCCTCGGGCAGGGCGGCGCGGAAGTCGCGCACCACCTTCTCGATGGTGACGGCCTCGTTGTAGCAGGGGACGAGCACGGCCACGCCGCGCCCGCGGCGGGCGGCGGCGACCGAGGCAGCCGTGGCCTCGGGGTTCGACGTCGTGGCAATGGCGGTCATGGAAGTGATCTCCTCGGTCTTCTTGATCGGAAGTTTTATCCTACCGCAAAAGCACCGCCGAGGCCACTGGTTTCAAGGTAAAACGCTACCCCGTCGTAAACTGCGGCCCAAATGCGCTATGATGGGCGCTATGAAGTTATCTGAATCATCCCAAGTCGGCATCGAGCCGGACGCGCCGTCCCGCCCCGATGCCCCCGAAGCCGCCGATGCGGCCCTGGCCGTCCCGACCGACGACGGCCCTATCGCCCCCCTCGATGCCGCCGAGGCCGCCTTGGCCCAGGCCAGCGACGCGGGCGACCCGGTCGTTCTCGTCGTGCACGCCTCGGTGGGCAGCGGGCACCGCAGCGCCGCCTACGCCATCGCCGAGGCCCTCGAGGAGGCCGGGGACGCAGCCCGGGCCGCCGGCAACGACGACGCGCCCGCCGCACGGGCGCGCGTCGAGGTGCTGGACATCCTCGATTTCGGGCGCATCGTCTTCGACGGCGACGCCACAGCCTCGATGTTCACAGGCTGGACGCGCCCCTTCTACGATCTCACCTGGCGCTACACCCTCACTGGACGCCTTCTATGGGGCGGGGGAACCATCTGGGCCCACATCATGTACCCCCGTTTCGTGGAATTCGTGCGCCGCGTGCGACCGGCGGCCATCGTGTGCACCCACATCACCGCCGCCAACGTAGCCGTGAGCGCGCGCATGCTCACGGGACTGCCCTTCCCCATCCTCTGCGTGCCCACCGACTACGAGGCCGAGGGGCTGTGGCCGCATCTGCACACGGATCTGTTCTGCGTGGCCAACGAGGCCATGGCCGAAACGCTGCGACCGCGGCGCGTGCCCGAGGACCGCATCCTCATTACCGGCATCCCCGCCAGCCCCGCCTTCTCACGCGACTACGACAAGGCTACCGCACGGGCGAGTTTCGACCTGCCCGAGGACAAGATCGTGGTGCTCGCCCTGGCAGGCGCGAAACTGCCGCGACCCTACGTGCACTTCCGCGAGGCCTTAGACGAGCTTCTCCCCTTCATGCACCGGCTGCCGAACACGCAGCTGGTCATCGTGGCCGGAGCCGACGAGGAGTACGAGCGCCGCGTGCGGCGCGAGGTCGCGGACTTCGGCTTGGGCAACGTCACCGTGCTCGGCTACGTAAACGCGATGGCCGAGCTCATGGAGGCGGCCGATGTGGTCATCTGCAAGCCGGGCGGCCTCACGGTGACCGAATGCCTGTGCGCCCGCGCCCCCATGATCCTGCTCGGGCGCGCCTACGGGCAGGAGAAGGCGAACGTGCGCATGCTCACCGGAGCCGGCGCCGCCATGGCCGCCACCACCCCTCGCGAGCTTTTGGACACGCTGCGTCACATCAGCGAACAGCCCGCCTCGGCCGACGCGATGCTTATCAACGCATCGCTTCTGCGCCGCCCTCGGGCCGCCGAGGCCATCGCGAAGGCGACGTTTTCCCTCATCGCCAAAGAGCCGGTGCACGACGCGCGGCTGCGGGGGAAGCACTTCCTCCACTTCTATTGGGGACGCAAGCCGGCCCACACCCGCTAACCCCACGACACGCACATCTGCGCGGACGAGCCGCGCTGCAAGCAAAAGCCTGAAAGGAACGATTCCATGACCACTTTCGCCGATCTCGGCCTGTCCGACGCTGCTCTCGCCGCCGTGGAGGCACTCGGCTACACCGAGCCCACCCCTGTCCAGGAGCAGTCCATCCCGCTCGCCCTTAAGGGCCGCGACATGATCGCGGCAGCCAAGACGGGCACGGGCAAGACCGCCGCGTTCTCGTTGCCCTCCCTCGACCGCATCGAGCGGACGGACGCCAAGAAGAGCCCGGCGATCCTCGTCATTACCCCTACCCGCGAGCTGGCCATGCAGATTCAGGAGGTATGCGGCACCATCGCGAAGCTGCGCGGACTGCGCGTGGCCAACGTGGTGGGCGGCGTGAAGATCGAGCCCCAGATCGATCGCTTGGCCCGAGGCGTGGACGTGCTCATCGCCACGCCGGGCCGCCTCATCGACCTCATGAACCAGAAGGCAGTGAACCTCGGCGACGTGCAGGTTCTCGTGCTGGACGAGGCCGACCGCATGCTGGACATGGGCTTTCTGCCGAGCGTGCGCCGCATTGTGGAGGCCACGCCCGCCACGCGCCAGACCCTGCTGTTCTCGGCCACCATCGACAAGGGCGTGCTCGACCAGGTGGACACCATGCTGAGCGACCCGGCTATCGTGCAGATTGCCGCAAAGGGCGAGACGGCCGACACCGTGGAGCAGTACATCGCGCGGGTGCCCCACACTTTGAAGCCCGATATGCTGGCCGCGCTGCTGAAGGAGCGGGGGCACCGCCGCGTCATCGTGTTCGCCCGCACACGCCACCGCGCCGATGCGGCCTGCCGCAAGCTCAAGCGCGCCGGCTACCATGCCGAGGCCATCCATTCCGATCGCTCCCAGAACCAGCGCAAGCGGGCCCTGGACAACTTCGCCTCGGGCGAGACGGACATCCTCGTGGCCACCGACGTGCTCGCCCGCGGCATCGACGTGGACGAGGTGTCCTACGTGGTGAACTACGACGTGCCCACCCAAGCCGAGGACTACGTGCACCGCATCGGGCGTACGGGCCGCGCCGGCGCCGAGGGCTTCGCCGTCACCTTCGTCTCCCCCGAGAACAAAGACGAGCTGGCGGCCATCGAGAAGCTCATCCGCCGGCCCATTCCCGAGATCGAAGTGGCCGGCTTCAACGTAGAGGAGGCCGCCGAAGCCGCCGCGGCCCGCGCCACCCGCGCCAACGCCAAGCACGACCCGGAGCTGGCCCAGGCCGCCCGCGAGCATTCGAAGAAGGAGAAGCGCAAGGCCAAGGAGAAGGAGCGCGCCGAGGAGAAGGCCGCCGAGTCGCGCCAGCGTGGCACCCGCAAGAAGCAGGCCTCCAAGAGCACCGGAGCCAAGAAGGGCGGCTCCTCGCCACAGCGTGCGAGCAGAAGCGCCGCCTCGGCGGGCGGGCGCGTAGCCAAGGGCGGCACCTCGTCGGGCGGGCGCGGGGCGAAGCCCTCCTCGCCCCGCAAGGGCGGCACTGACCTGCGTCCGGGCCGCGCCCACCGCGCCGCCGTGGCCGCCAAGCGCTCCGGAGGCAAGCGACGCGGCTAGGGCCGGCCCCCGCTACTCGCCCGTCAGCGGGACAGCCTTGCCCGGTAGCGCCGTCCCGCTTCCCTCTCCTGCCCAATTCGCTCCGCTTGCCCCAACTCCACACCGAGCTGCGACAAGTTCGGGTATTGTTATCATGGTTAAACGGGGAAGGGAATACTGCATGAGAATCGCTGTTGCATGCGATGGCCTGAGCGTGGCGCCTCACGCGGCCGGATGCGCGAGCTTTACGTGCTACTCGGTAAACCACGGAATCATCTCCGGGTGCTGCAACGTGCCCAACATGGGCATCACCATCTTCGAGAGCGTCGAGACCCTCAAGCAAATGGACACCGACGTGCTTATCGCCGGGTCTTTCGACGACGAGCTTATCGCCGTGTTGGCCGCCGCCGGCATCGAGCCGGTGGCACTCGGTCTGCCCTCGCCCAAGGAAGTGGCCGAGGCCTACCTGCACGCCACGCTCATGGGCGAGACGGATCTCGTGGCCGCCTGCGCCTCAAGCGAGCCCCTCGATGAGCTGGACGACGCCTTCGCCCGCATCGAGTACAAGCTCGTCGCCCAAAGCGCCTAGAACGCCGCCGAGCACCGACGAACATCGAAGCAAAAGAAAGGAGCCCGTTTGGGCTCCTTTCTCATTGTGCGCTTCAGATCGGCGAACCTAGGCGACGGCCTTCTTCGCGATCTCGGCCAGAGCGGCGAAGGCGGTCGGGTCGTTCACGGCCATGTCGGACAGCACCTTGCGGTCCAGCACCACGCCGGCCTTCTTCAGGCCGTTCATGAACACCGAGTAGGACAGGCCGTTGATGCGGGCCGCGGCGTTGATGCGGGTGATCCACAGACGACGGATCTCACGCTTCTTGTTGCGGCGGTCACGGTACATGTACTGCAGCGAGTGCTGCACCTGCTCCTTCGCGGCACGATAGGAACGGGATTTCGCGCCATAGTAGCCCTTCGCGCGATTGAGGACGGTACGACGCTTCTTGCGGGCATGAACAGAACGCTTTACACGAGGCATATCTTAATCACTCCTAGAAAAACAAAGACACGAGCGGAAACTAGCGGAGGCCGAGCTGGCGCTTGACGACCTTGGCATCGGCCGGGGCAACCTCGGTCTCGTGGCGGAAGTTGCGCTTGCGCTTCTGGCTCTTCTTGGTGAGGATGTGGCTCTTGAAAGCCTTGGCGCGCATGAGCTTGCCGGAGCCGGTCACGCGGACGCGCTTGGCGGTGCCGCGGTGGGTCTTCATCTTGGGCATTAGTTGTCCTTTCCTTCGTCAGTCTTAGCTTCCTTTTTCTTCTTGGCCGTTGCAGGCAGAGGAGCGATGAGCATGTGCATGTTGCGGCCCTCCATCTTCGGCTGGTTCTCGATGACCGCTACGTCCTTCAGGTCGTCGGCCAAGCGCTCCAGAATGGAAAGTCCCTGCTCGGGATGGGCCATCTCGCGACCGCGGAACATAATGGTGATCTTCACCTTATTGCCGGCGTCCAAAAAGCGCAGCACGTGCTTCTTCTTGGTGGTGTAGTCCCCCACGTCGATCTTCGGGCGGAACTTCATCTCCTTGACTTCGATCTTGTTCTGATTCTTGCGCGCCTGCTTGGCCTTGATGGCCTGGTCGTACTTGAACTTCCCGTAGTCCATGATGCGGCATACGGGCGGATCGGCGTTCGGGGCGATCTCCACCAGATCGAGATTCATGTCGTCAGCGATACGCTGGGCCTGAGCGGTGGGATACACGCCCATCTGGTTCCCGTCGAAATCGATCAGACGGCACTCACGCGTGGTGATCTCGTCGTTGAGCCGCGGCTCTTGAGCAGCTATCGCGCTCACCTCCTTTTCGTGTTCTCACACATAAAAACCCGCCGGCTCTGCGGGCGCGGCGGGTTTCATTCGCAAGTGTTGCTCTGCGGAAGACCCATCAGCAACCCGAAGGCGCCGAACCAGGTGGAGGGCTTGCACCCTCGCTTGATTAACAGCTTGTCTAGTATAGCGTCAGCGGGTCTTCCGCGCAAGGGGCAATTTCGGAAGCGGCTACCTCACCCTCACTTTCACCTTCACCGTGACGGTTTTGGCCTTGTAGGCGCCGTTACCCTTGGCCGTCACCTTCATCTTCACCGTGTAGGTGCCCTTCTTCAACCCCTTCTTCACGGTTATCTTGCCGCTCTTGGAGACGGTAATCTTCTTGTTGCCCGAGGCCTTCTTGAAGGTGACTGAGCCCTTGGCCTTGGAAATCTTGAACACCTTGGCCTTGGAAAGGGCCTGGGACTTCTTCTTGAGCTTCTTGTACTTCACCGAGAACGTCTTGGCCTTTACCTTCACTTTGATGGGGTTGGCCTTCTTCTTGGCCGGCTTGGGTGCGGGCTTGGGGGCCGGGGCGGGCTTGGGCGCAGGTTTCGGTGCAGACGGCTGCGGCGCGGGCTGCACGGGCGCCGGCGGCGTGGGCGGTGCGCAGATGGTGAAGGTGGCGCGGGCGGTTCCGGTGTAGTTGCCCTTGCCGTTCACCAGCACGGTGGCGGTGCCGACCTTCACGTTGTTCTGGTAGACCACGGTGTAGTCGGTGTTGGCCTCAAGATAGTCGAATCCATCCAGTTGCACATAGGGCACCGGGGTGATGGGTTTGCCGGTGTAAGAGGCATCGTGCACGCCGTAGACAGAAGCGCCGGCCAGGGAGGCGGGGGCGATGGTGAAGGCGACTTCCTTGGTGCCAGTGTAGTTGCCCTCGCCGGTGATGACCGCCGTAGCCGTGCCGGCGTTCACGTTGTTCCGGTAGGTCACCTTGTAGTCGGCGGCCTCCAGGGCCTCGCCGTTCACCGTGACCGAAGGCACAGCCGGCTCCTGAGCGCGGCCCGTATAGGTGAGGGATGCCGAGGCCAGTTTCACCGAAGCTGCGGACATATCGCCCGGCTCGATGGCGAAGTAGCAGGTCTGCTCGCCGGAATAGCGCTCGTTCGCGGGCGTGATGACCACCGTGCCGGCTCCAGCCTTAGTGTTGTTGGTGTAGCGAGCCTGGTAATCGGCACCCAGGATAAGCTCGTTCTCGCCAATGGTCACCGCGAGGGCGGGCTCACAGCCGTTCTTGGAGTAGACCACCGGGCCCTCGCAGGTAATGGAAGCTAGGGAAAGCGGCTTGGCAGACGTTGCCGGAATGCCCTGTGCCTGCGCGAACTTACTTGCCTCGGAACCCTCGTCGCAGACAATCTCCAGCTTGGCACTCTCGGTAAAGGCCGTGGGGGCAATGTCGGTGACCGCCTCGGGAACAAGTACCGTCTGCAGCTTCGGGCAGTTCGCGAAGCTGTTGTCTTCCAGGGTGGTCACCGTTTCGGGAAGCACCACCGAAACCAAATCCTCGTTGTCTTTGAAGGCGCCGGAGCCGATGGCAGTTACCGTACGTGTCACCGGAGTGCTGGCAGCCCGGGCCTTGGAAGACGGCTCGGAAGTATCTTCGATGGAAGAGGGCACCACCAGGCTAGCCACCCGAGTCTTCACGCCAGTGATGGTCACGGTGCCGTCATCGTTCACGGTATAGGAGAATTCCACGGCCCCTTGGTTAGCGGTGTTGGGAGTGCTGACCGTGGTCGTCTCCGGGTCTATGTAGCGGGCGTTGCCCGCGAGCTTCCAGTACTGGGCCCAGGTGGCCGGGGCGATCTCGTAGGAGCAGGAGTGCTCCGTCACGTACTCGCCCGACTCGTCGTCCCAGCGCCCCTCGCAGCGGCAGGGGAACTCGAAGGCCCCCTCCCCAATCTCGGAGAGCGCGGCGGGCAGGGCCACGGGCGCGGCGGGGGCGCAGCCCTCGAAGGCGCCGTAGCCGACCGACTCCAGGGTGGAGGGCAGCCCGACGGCCGCAAGGGAGGAGCAGCCGTAGAAGGCGTAGCGGTCGATCAGCTGCAGGCCGCCGGGCAGGTCGACGGAGGCCAGGGCGTCGCAGCCGTAGAAGGCCTCGCCGCCGATCTCGCGCAGCGTGGAGGGGAGCTCCACGGAGGACAGGGACTCGCAGCCGCCGAAGACGCTGCTGTGATACGAGTCGAGGCCCACGCGCTCGATGCCCTCGCCGAGCGACACCGACGAGAGCGCGGCGCAGCCCTGGAACATATAGTTGCCGACGGCCGCGAGGGAGCCCGGGAGCTCCACAGAGGCCAGGGCGGTGCAGCCGGAGAAGACGGACGAGGAGCCGTGCCAGTAGCCGTCGCCGTTCCCGTAGTCCTCGTAGCGCACGCCGGCGGTGACGCCCTCGGGCAGGGTGACGCGGGCGAGCGCGGTGCGGCCGGCGAAGGCGCCGGAGCCCAGGTCGGCGCCGGCGGGCACGTCGGCGGCGGCCAGGGCGGTGCAGCCGGAGAAGGCCGACTCGCCGATCTCCCTCAGGGTCGAGGGCAGCGCGACCGAGGCCAGGGCGCCGCAGCCGGCGAAGGCGCTCTCGCCCAAGGTCGCCACGCCCTCGGGAACCGCCACCGAGCGCAGCCACATGGCGTCCTCGAAGGCCGAGGGGCCGACGGCCGTGACGGGCTTGCCGTCCACCTCGGAGGGGATGACGAAATCGGGGTTGGGGTTTTCGGGCACGTCGTAGACGAAACTATCGCCGGCCCGGGATTCCATGGCCAAGGCCACAGCTTCCGAGTTCTTCACCAGCGACCGCTTCACGCTTGAGGCGGCATCACCTTCCATCAGCGTGCGCCCTTCCCCATCGATTAGCTTGTAGCCGACAATGGCAGCGCCGTCGCCGTCGGCGGTGCAGGTCAGTTCCAGCCTCTCCGCCTCGTGCATGGCATCGCCGTCAACGGCCGGGGCACCATCGGCTTCGCCTGCTTCAGCGGGAGCGAGCGGCTGCCCCATGGCGGCATCGCCCGCAGCCTCGGCGGCACCTTCCGCAAAGGCCGCTGTGGGCACCATGCCGAGGACCAGCGCCCCCGCACAGACCCAAGACACCACTGCCCTGCCGCCGATACGCGCAAACCTTGCCATGGAAGATCCCTCTTCTCGCTCTACCAAACACCGAAAGGGCCAATAACGACCCATTTACTCATGTTCGATTGTAGGCGAACAACCCCGCAACGTAAAGGGGGGCAGCCCGAAGGCCGCCCCCAGTGCCGGTTGAACGCAGGCCCGACAGAGCCGGGCAGCGCGCCCCTTAGGCGTTCACGTAGATGAAGATGGTGCGCACCGTGTCGGCCAGGTTGCCCGAGGCGTTGGCCATGGAGTAGTCGTAGGACAGCACGGCCGACCAGGTGTGGGGGGTGCCCCCGATGTCGGAGGCGCCAGAGAAGGAGCAGTACTCCTTGGTGATGGTCTTCCCGTCGGTATCGTAGGTGGTGTAGGCCGCCGAGTCCTCCGGCAGCACCACATCGTCGGCGCTCACGGTGACGCCAGCCTCGGCCAGGGTCTTCTCGATCACGTTCTCGGTGCGCACAGCATCGGCGAAGCTCAAGGCCCCGTAGCCCAGGGACGCGGTGGAGGTGGAATAGCCCGCCTGGATGATCTTGCCCTTCTTGTTCAGGCCCAGAAACACCGTGGGCGTGCCCGTGCGGCTGTCGGCCGGCTCGGCGGTGAGGGCCACGCGCAGCTCGGTCTTGATGGGGTTGCCCTCCTCGTTCACGGCCCGCGGCTCGCCGGTCACCTGGGCGCCGTGCTGCAGCAGTTCCACCGCCTCGTCCTGGGTGAGGCCCAGCAGGCTCACCAGATCGGGCACCGTGGTGGTCTTCACCGCCTCGTTGGCCGCATCGTCGGCCTCGTCGGTGCCGATGGCCTCGGTCTGCTGCTCGGCGTTCTGGGCCTGCTGCACCGCCGTGGAGTCGGAGGTCTTCAGCATTTGGTAGCCGAAGTAGACCGTGGCCCCCAGCAAGGCGATGAGCAGCACGATGACCACGATGAGAATGCGGCGCATGCGGCGCGACTTGCGCATGTACTCGGGCACGGCCGGCTTGCCGTCCTTCTCGACGGGCACCGCCGCATGGCGGCCGTGGCGCGGGCCGGACGCCTTCCCCTTGGTTGCGGGGGCGGCCACTGCCGTCTCGGAGATGACAGCAAGCGGCTTCGCATCGGGAATGGAACGTGCGTCTTTCGCGTCGGGAACGGGACGCCCGGCGTAGAAGTCCTCGAAGGCGCCCTCGTCGGCGAAGGACTCGCCCGCGGCCAGACCCTCATCGTTCACGGGGGCGCCGTCGGCCAGATCCACTTCTTCGAACGCGCCCGCGCGACCGACGACGAGCTCGTCGTCGGCCACCGAGGAGCCCTCGTCTTCCACCGGGGAGAACGACGAGGTGAAACCGTCGGGGGCGATGGGGTGGAAGGCCTCGGTGAGGCCCATGGCATTGCCGTCGGGGGCGCTCGGAGCGCCGGCGCGTTTTCCAGAGATGCGTTTCTTCGCCATGTTGGGTTCCTTCTTGTTCGTTGGGGCTGCGTTCGGGGCGAAAGGCTCTAGCGGGCGAAAAGGTACCAGGCCACAAAGGCGGCGATACCGACCAGGGCGACGACGATGACCGCTTTTTGGGTCGTCGACATCTTCAGGCCCTCGATGTCGGACAAGGTGGTCTCACGGTAGCCGTCGTCGCCGGCGGGGCGCTTCCGAGGCGTCTCCGGCTCCGCGGCGGCCGTCGAATCGGGCTCGTCGGCCGGCTCGGGCTCGTCGGCCGGCTCGGGCTCGGGCTCGAACTCGAGGGGCGCCTCCCCCGCCTTCCCCGCCTCTGCGGCGGCAGGCTCGGGAGCTGCCTCGGCTATGCCCGCCTGGATGACCACATCGTCGTCATCGTCGGTGCCAACCGTGATATGGGAGAATCCCTTCGTATCGGCCATGACCGTCCTTTCCGTTCAGATGCCAGATTATAGCGGATTGCCCTCATGGCTGAGTAGGTCGATCACGGTAAGTCCACTCTGGGCGGCCTCGATCACCTCGCCGTTGCCGAACACGCAGGTGCAGCCAGCACCCGCCACGGCATCGATCGCAGACCCCAAGGCGCGCACCTCGTCCACCGTGGCTGCCGCCACCTCGTCGCGCACCCGAGCGCGGGCAGCCAGGTCGTAGCCGGCAAAGTACATGCCGTCCTGGCGGCGGATGAGCTCGCGGGCTTTCGCCGGGGCGTCCATCGAGGCCGCCGCCGACACCACGTAGCCGTCCATTTCGGTCTCGGTGGGATCGAACGCGCCGGCAAGCCAGGAGCCCGCCTCGCCAAAACGCGCGCACGTCTCGTCGATACGCGGATCGCGGTAGGAGTAGAAGCGGCAGGCCCCGGCGCGAGTGGTCTGGAAGCCGGCCCCGTAGGCACCGCCCTTCACGCGCACCTCGCTCCAGAGGTAGTCGTAGGACAGAATGCGGGCGGCCAGAAGCCACACCCCCGAATAGGGCAGCCCGAGTCGGCGACGGTCCCAGGCCATGGCCGTGTAGGTGACGTCGGTGGGCACGACGAACGCCTCCCGACGGCATACGGGCTCGGGCACCACGAGGACAGCTGGCGCCGCGGGGCCCGAAAGCGGCTCGAGCGTCGCCGTGTAGCGGGCGAGGTCGTCGTCGGAGCCGGTGAACGACAGCGTGCAGGAGGCATCCGCGAACAGGCGGCGCGCCAACGCCTCCAGCTTGGCGGCAAGACCTTCGGCACGCTCGTCGAAGTGCTCCAGAAGATCCCTCAGGAAGCGGTAATAGTCCACACCCCCCAGCGACTCGCGCACCACGCCGGCCGGCAGGCAGTAGGATGAGGCGCGGGCCATAGCGAAGCTGTGGCCGTTAGCGGCGAAGGACTGCTCCAAGCCGATGCGCTGCTGGCCCAATATATCGCGGATGCGGTCGATGTCGGAGAAGTCGGTCTCGGCGAGCACCTCACGGGCCAGCTCGGCCATCCATGCCACGTTCTCGGACAGCGCCGAGGCACCGGCCACGAGCGTCGGACGCAGCTGTGCCGGGTCGTCCACATTCTCGTGCACCTCGGTGAAGAAGCGCAGCGAGCCCAGCCGGCCTTGGACGAGGGTGTCAAGCTCGGCGGCAGTGTGCCGAGCCGTGTCCAGGCGCCCGAGCACCCCGGCGAGCACCGTCACGTAGGGCAGCTCGTCGAAGGAGACGCCGGCCAGATCGAAGTAGCGGTAGGCATAGGCGATGCCATGGGCGGCCACCCGGTGGCGGATGCAGGTCATGCCGGCCGCCTCGGTCACCTCCCAGGGCTCTTCAGCCGGCGCCGGGCCGATGTCGGAGCGGGTGAGCTGGGGCAGCTTCGCCACCGCGGCCGGGTCATCGGGCGCTTCCTGGGCCGCGCGCAGAGCGGCCACATCCGCCTCGATCTTCTCGATGGCCTCGGGCCCCAGGGCCGCGGCCACCGTGCGTGCCTCGGCCTTTTCCGCATCGAGGTCCGAGCCGCCCTCGGGCACAACCTCCACAGCCGCGCGATGGTCATTTTGCAGGAGCAGCTCGCGCAGCAGATCCTCGAAATAGCCTTCTTCCACCTTCGGGCGCAAAGCGGCGAACACCTCGCCGAGCCGCACGTAGGCGGTCGGATCCTCATCGCCGTAGAGCCAGCTGTTCATAGCCGACATGGCAAGCACCACCCCGTCGGGGTAGCCGAAGTTGCGCTCGCGAAACACGAACTCGGCATGGGAGAGCGCCGCGCGCACCAGCTCGCGGTCAAGGCCGCCGTCGGCCAGGCGTGCGCCCTCGGCGGCCACGATTTCCTGCAGGCGCGCAAGGGCCTCCGGACGTGCGCCGCGCAACGACACCATGGCGAAGGGCTGGGCGAGCCCGTCAACCACGTATCCGCTCGCGTCGTCAGCGATACCCGCGTCCAGAAGAGCCCGCTTGAGCGGCGCCTCGTTGGACCCCATGATGGCATCCATGAGGATGTCGGCGGCCACCACGCGCTCGCGATCGGCGGCCGTACCCGCCACGAACCCCACGGCCGCGCAGGCGTTCTCGGGAGCCGTGCGCATAGCCACCGCGCGGGGTGCGGGCGCCACGGGGGGCTGCAGGTCAAGCGGGTTCGGCGCGAGGGGCCCGCGCTCATCGACGGAAAGCGGCGCCAGGTAGCCCTCGTCGATGAAGGCGAGGAAGCGGTCCAGATCGAGGTTGCCGTACAGCACGATGTAGCTGTTGTCGGGCCGGTAGTGGCGACGGTGGCTCTCCAGGAAGCCCTCGTAGGTCAGCGTGGGGATGGCCGCCGGCGTGCCGCCCGATTCGAAGCGGTAGGTGGTGTCGGGAAACAGCGCCGCCGAAAGCGCGTCGAAGAGCACCGAGTCCGGATCGGACAGCGCGCCTTTCATCTCGTTGTACACCACGCCGTTGTAAACGAGCGCGCGATTGCCGCCCTCTCCCTCCAGCTCCCAGTGCCAGCCCTCCTGCTCGAAGATGGCCGGGCGGTTATATATGTTGGGGCGAAAGACCGCGTCCAGGTACACGTCCATGAGGTTCAAAAGATCGCGCTCGTTGGTGGAGGCCACCGGATACATGGTCTTGTCCGGGAAGGTCATAGCGTTCAAGAAGGTCTGCATGGAGGTTTTCAGCAGGTTGACGAAGGGCTCCTTCACGGGGAACTTCTCCGACCCGCACAGCACCGAGTGCTCCAGGATGTGGAAGACGCCCGTGTCATCGGCGGCGGGCGTCTTGAAGGTGATGGAGAAGGCCTTGTTGGCGTCGTCGTTCTCCAGATACAGCAGGCGCGCGCCGGAGGCCGCGTGCGTCATCACGTGGGCCGCGCCCTCGATATCGGGCATCTCCCGCGAGCCCGTAAGCTCAAAGCCGTGGGCCGCGGCGATCGCGCTCACATCAGTCATGGCATTCCCCTTCCTGAGAGCCCCGGCGCGCACGGGCACCGGGGACTGCGTGTTTTTCCGTATTCTACCCAAGGAGCGCACCCGGCGCGCCTTCCTTCATGGTGTCGTTATTATTTCTCCGCGAGGAGGGAATCATTCGCTATAATCGGCCCAGACCAAAACAGACTCCCGAGACGAGACCAAGGAGCACTGCATGCTTGAGCTGAAGAACCTCGTGTTCGAGGTGCCGGCCGACGACGGCGGCACCAAGCGTATTATCGACGATCTGTCGCTGACCATTCCCGACGACCGCTTCACGGTCATCACCGGCCCCAACGGCGGCGGCAAGTCCACCCTGGCCAAGCTCATCATGGGCATCGAGGAGCCCACGAGCGGCGCCATCCTCTTCGACGGCACCGACATCACGGGCATGGCCATCACCGACCGTGCCAAACTGGGCATCGGCTACGGCTTCCAGCAGCCGGCGCGCTTTCGCGGCATGAAGGTGAAGAAGCTTCTGGACATCGCCGCCGGCAAGAAACTGCCGATGCTGGCCTGCAACGAGTACCTCTCGAAGGTGGGCCTGTGCTCGGCGAGCTATCTCACCCGCGAGGTGGACAAGTCGCTGTCGGGCGGCGAGGTGAAGCGCATCGAGATCGCCACCATTCTGGCCCGCGACCCGAAGCTGGCCATCTACGACGAGCCCGAGGCCGGCATCGATCTGTGGAGCTTCGATCGCCTCACGGAGACCTTCCGCGACATCCACGAGGCCCGCGACGGCCGCTCCATCGTTATCATCTCGCACCAGGAGCGCATCATCTCGCTCGCCGACGAGATCGTGCTTCTGCAAGCCGGCTCCGTGGCCGCCACGGGCAGCCCGGCCGAGCTCATGCCGCAGCTGGGATTCGCCGCCCGCAGCCTGGACGACCACGGCTGCCCCCTGTCGGTGCCCACCGAGCTGCACCTGACCGAGATCCCCACCACCTGCTAACCCGCCGGAATCTACCAGCGATCGAGTACCGGCGTAGAGGGAGCGGCGGGTGTTCCGACCGAGCGAGTTCCGCAGCGACTTGAACAGGACTGAACGTCCTGTTCAACCAAGCGAGGACTGTCTGAGCGAATCGGAATACCCGGCGATCCCGACCCCGAGGAGTCGCTGCGACACTAAGGAGAACGAACATGGCCGTTGACCTTTCCCCCATCGACGAGAACCTGCTCGCCGAGATCGCCAACATGCACGGCATGCCGAAGGGCGCCTTCAACGTGCGCAAGGACGGCGAGCTTGTCGAGCGCCATTCTTCCGCCTACATCGACATCGAGACCAAGACCGACAACCCCGGCATCGACATCCGCATCGCGCCGGGCACCAAGGGCGAGACGGTGTACATCCCCGTCATCGTGACGAAGTCGGGCCTGAAGGACGTGGTGTACAACACCTTCTACGTGGGCGACGATTGCGATGTAACCATCATCGCCGGCTGCGGCATCCACAACGACTCCCACGATGCCTCCGAGCACGACGGCATCCACAGCTTCTATATCGGCAAGAACGCCCGCATCCGCTACGTCGAGAAGCACTACGGCGAGGGCGAGGGCTCAGGCGAGCGCATTTTGAACCCCACCACCAACGTGTACATGGAGGAGGGCTCGTCCTGCGAGATGGAGATGGTGCAGCTGCGCGGCGTGACCAGCACCGTGCGCGACACCAACGCCGAGCTAGGCGCGGGCGCGAAGCTGGTGCTCACCGAGAAGCTGCTCACCCACGGCAACCAGACCGCCATCTCCAACATGAAGGTGGAATTGAAGGGCGAGGGATCTTCCGTGCAGGTGATCTCCCGCTCGGTGGCCCAGGACGATTCCGTGCAGGTGTTCAACCCGCTCGTCATCGGCGAGTGCGCCTGCCGCGGGCACGTGCAGTGCGACGCCATCATCATGGGCAACGCAAAGGTGAAGGCCATCCCCGGCATCGAGGCGGCCAGCGAGGATGCCATGCTCGTGCACGAGGCTGCCATCGGCAAGATCGCCGGCGACCAGATCGTGAAGCTCATGACGCTGGGACTGACCGAGGAAGAGGCCGAGGCCGAGATCTTGGACGACTTTTTGAGCTAGCCGCGGCAAAGAGGCCCCGAATCGCGCCTTGTGGCGACACATGTCACGATTCGGGGCCTCAGCGGAGCGGTCTTCCTCCCTTATGGCCCCAAAATAGCCCATGGAGCGCCACGAGACGCGTTTTGGGGCCACAACGCTTTCGCATCGCGTGCGTCATGGCCCCAAAACGCTGCAAGAGACGTCCCCCGACGGGGTTCCGGCCCCTTTCTGGCCGAGCCTGCTTCGGCTCGGGGCTTTTCAGGGAATCTCCAGGAATCGGGAGATTCCCTTTTCTTTTGCGGGCCGGCAGCGCAAAGGGCGTGCCGCTTCCCTTATTCTGTTCACTTTCACTATCGTTTTAAGCGAAGGAAACCCGATCATAACAGGAGGATACATGGCATTTCCCATGAAGAAGAACGCAAGGGCCGCCGGTTGCCTGGCCCTGGCCTTAGCCCTTCCCCTGGGGATGGCAGGCTGCGCGGCGCCCCAAAACGACACTGGCACGGCACCGGCCGCCACGACCGCCAACGATGCACCGGCTGCCACCGATGCGGACGGGGCCGAGGCGGATGCTCCCGAAAGCGATGCGAAAACCCAGGCCGATCAGCAGGTGGCGAGCGTCGCCTACTACGACGGCGAATCCACCGAGCCGGTGAAGACCACCTACACCTACGATGAGGCCGGGCGTCTGACGGCGGCGGAGGACAGCGCCGTAACCCAGAAGTGGACCTACGACGATGGCGGCCGCCTCGTGAAGGAAGAGATCGCGTACGCGGCCGACGAGGAGAGCGAGGGCGGCCAGCAGACCACCACCTACACCTACGACGACAACGGCACGCTGGTGGAGCGCATCTTCGAGGACACCACGGGCGAGAACCTGGACTACGAGACCGGTGAGCCCATGACCGACCCCGACACCGGCGCGGTGCTGGACGACTACAAGCACACCTACGCCTACGAGGACGGCGGCAAGAAGATGACCGTCACGGTTACCAACGCCGACGGCCAGTGGACCGGCGCGACCGTCTACACCTTCGCCGAGAGCGCCGAAGGCCTTTCCCCTGCCGTGTCCGTGAAGCCCGAGGAGCTGGGCGCGGTCATCGATCCGTGGAAGCCGATCACCGAGCAGATGGTGGACCAGGAGGGTGCGGTGCTGGAGAGCAGCGAGTACACCTACAACGAGGCCGGCGATGTGACCAAGCTCGTCTCGTCCTACGATGACGGCGAGGGAACCGAGAAGATCGTCTGGACGTCCACCTACGACGACAAGGGCCATGAGACCATGACCACCGTGGCCATGGAGGGCGAAGAGGGCGAGGCTCAGGAGACCCCGACGGAGTGGACCTACAACGAGGCCGGCCAGGCCACCGAGAAGGCGGCCTTCGATCCGTTCTTCGGCATGACCTACGAGTTCTACACCTACGACAGCACCGGGCGCCTGAAGTCCATCGTGTACGTACAGCCGCAAGACGGGGGCGATCACCTCGTCGGCTGCCAGGTGTTCGACTATGCGGAGAAGAATGAGGATCTGTCCCAGACGCCGCAGCAGCTGATGGAGGAGGCGGCGGCCAAGGTTCCCGCTCAGGAAGCGACTGGCGAGGACGAGCTGAGCTTCGAGGAGGGCGAGGAGATCGACCTGTCCGATCTCGAGGGCCTTGATATGGAGGGTGCCGACGCGGAGGATCTCGCGCTCGAGGACGTCGAGGGCAGCGAGGATCCCTCAGCAGCCTAAACGGCACACCGGCGAAAAAGAGCCCCGCAGCATCGTGGAAGCTGCGGGGCTTTTTGCTATCGGGGGATGAAGGGCGCTGCCGGGATCCTACTCGGTGCCGTCGCCCTCGTCGCCGGAGGTGCCGTCGCCCTCCCCGTCAGCACCGGAGGTGCCGTCGTCGCCCGTATCCTCAGTGCCGTCGCCGCTGCCGGTATCGCCTTCGTCGCCCGTGCCATCGGAGGCGTCCTCGTCGGCGGTTGCGCCATCGCCATCGGATGAGTTGCCGGACGAGTCGCCGTCATCGCCGCCCTCGGACGAAGAGCTGTCGCCGATGACGGGCAGCGAATCCAGCGCGACGCTCGTGCCGAGCCACTTGCGCTCGATCACGTCAATCGTACCGTTGCCTGCCAGGCTGGCCAGCACGTCGCCGGCCGCTTTCTGCAGATCGGCGTTGTCGGTTGCCACGGCCATGCAATAGCCGCTCGGCTTCATGAGCATGGAGACGATGGACACATCGAGACCGCCATCGAGGCCGTGGGCGGCGTACAGGCCGATAATGGCATCGGCGGCCACGTACTTCACTGTGCCGTCACGAAGGGCCACAAAGGCATCCTTCAGGGTATCGGTGGGCGTCAGCGCGCTCTCGCCGAACTCGTTGCTCACGGCCCATGCGCTCTTCGAGGACACCTGGGCGGCAAACGTTGCGTCCGAATCCGCCGTGGGAATGCCCGCATCTGCATTGAGGGCGAACACCGCGATGCCCGTCGGAAGATAGGACGGGGAAACCCAGTAGCTGCTGTCGGCGTTGGCCGCGTCGATGCCCATGACCACATCCACCTTGCCGTCGGCAATGGCGGCGGCCGGGTCGGACCCCACATCCACGATGGAGATCTTCAAACCCAGCTGGTCGGCGATGGCCGAGGCAATGTCCACATCGATGCCGATGATCTTGCCGCTGCCCATGCCGGCCAAAGGCGGGTTCTCGGTGTTGACGCCCACGCGCAACGTGCCTTCCTCGCCGATCACCGGGGGCGCCACTTCTGCGGATTTCAGCTCAGGCTGGTAGGAACCCGAACCGCTGCAACCTGCGAGCATGAGGGTCATGCATGCGAGCGCCGCCCCGAGGGCGGCCATAACGAACCGGCGTCTTATCACTTCGTCCTCCGTCTAAACGTCTGCAAAGCCGCCTCTTTCGACTGACCTAGTCTTTGACCCCACACTCGCGCACCGGGGTTTTCGCTTGCGCTACACGCCCTCTCGTCCGTCGCAGAGTCTGATCTGCGAAATGGGTGCGGACGGTGCGTCTTACCTCTAGGATACGCCATGCTCACGTCTGGCATGCCAGCCGCTTACGTGGATCCTTTCGACCGCATCTGCCATGGACTTGGAAGCCTTGGGCTTCCGCAACTACAGACCCGAAAGAAGCTGCGCTTAGTGTAGCAGATCGTGTCTGCATCCAGGAAAACCGCAGAGAACCATCGGGTGACGTTCAGACTTTCGGGAGCGAGAGGAGGCGCTCGGCAACACTGCGGCACGAGAGCGGCTCGTCGGCATATGCCGACTCGGCGATACGCGGTTCGGGGACGGCACTCGGGCGACTCCCCTGCGGTTCGGGGACGGTGCACGAACGGCGCACAAGCGGCATCCGAGCGGTTCGGGGACGGCTCGCCGACGGTGTCGCGGGGTACTGCGCCGCGTCCATTCAACGGTTATGCGGAGCTATCCTTTGCCCATGACGATGGCAGACGGACAGATGGCTCTCTTCGATATTCCCCCGAGCACAGCGGAGGCGAGTAAAAAGCGTCCGGGAAGCGCGCCCTCGCCCCGTAGCCACGAAGGTCGCGGGCTTTCGTCGAGAAGGCGCCGGCAGCGAAAAAGCCCCTTGCGCGAGCGGGCCTTCGAGGTGTTCGCCGAGACGCTGTTCCCCACCCGCTGCGCCATCTGCGACGCACCGGGCACGCCTCTGTGCCCGGAATGCACGCGCCGCCTGCCCTACATCGATACGCTGCTGGCCTGCCCGCGCTGCGGCGCCCCCTTCGGCCGGATCCAGTGCACCGAGTGCAATAGCGTGCTTCTGGCACCCTTCGGCTACCAGGAACCGCCTTGGGACGAGGCGGCGAGCGCTGTCATCCTCACCGATGAGGCGCGGCGGGTCGTAACCACCTACAAAGACCAGGGAGAACGGGCGCTGGCCCGGCCCATAGCCGCCATCATGACGCGACTCGTCCCGCCCTCGTGGCTGGCAGCCAGGCCGGCCATCGCCTTCGTGCCGGCTACCGTGGCGGCCCGAAGGCGGCGCGGATTCGACCATGCAGAGCTGCTGGCCCGCGAGCTATCCTGGGCGCTGGAAGCCGACCTGGCGCCTCTTCTATCTCCTCCACGCCGGCTCGACCAGCGTAAACTCTCGCGCACGGCACGCATACAGAACATGAGGGAATCGTTTTCCGTGCTGCCCGGAGCCACCGCGCCGAGAACGGTCATCGTCGTCGACGACGTGTGCACCACCGGCTCCACCCTGTTCGCGGCAACGGAAGCGCTGAGGAAAGGAGGGGCCGAGACGATATACGCCCTCACCTTCGCCCGCGCCTGACAGACGATCAGCCCTCAGGCGCAAAGCCTACTTCGAGGAAAGACGAGCCCCCTCGGCCTCGGAAAACTCGGCCACGTCCACCGAGATGGAGTGCTTGATGGGCTTCCAGGCCGCCTTCTTCACGAGCGCGATGAGGGCAATGGGGATGTAGGTGAGCATGAAGACGGGGAAGGTGAACATGTAGCGGATCTTCTTCGCCGTCGTGGTGCGAATGGAGTCCCACTCCACGAAGGTGGTGAGCACACCGAACACAAACATGAACACAAGGTAGTTGCACAGGCAGAACACCACCGAGGTAACCGAGCTGGCAATGGCAACGCCGGTGGACATGATGCCGGTAGCGGCCAATACGATAATGATGGAGTTGAACAGAATGGAGATGATGGACAACAGCATGCCCGGGGCAATGGTCATGAGCATATCGTAGCAAGCGAAGCGGTAGCCGCGGGGGTTGGTGACCGCGCCCTTCACCAGACCGCCGGCGTAGTGGGCGAACACCTGGTAGAAGCCCTTGGCCCAACGGAAGCGCTGGTTCCACGAGTCGCGGAAGGTGATGGGCTGCTCGTCGTAGAGCACCGCCGTGGGGCAGTAGGAGATGCGCACCCCGTCGATGATGGAGGAGGCGGAGAACTCGATGTCCTCGGTGAGCAGGTGCCACTTCCAGCCGCCGGCCTTCTTCAGGATGTCGGCCGCGATGAAGAACCCGGTGCCCGACACGGCGCAGGAGGTGTTCAAGGTCAGGCGCGCCTGGTTGAGGAACTTTGCCTCGCGCAAGAACCACACGCCGTAGCCGGCCGAGATCCAGTTGCTCCCGAAGTTTTTGGAGTTGCGATAGGAGGTGGAGGCCTTGGCACCCGAATCAAAGGTGGCGTTCATCTCGCGGAAGTAGTTCACGTCCAGCACGTTGTCGGCGTCGAAGACGAAGTAGGCCTCGTAGTCCTTGTCGGCATACTGCTCCCAGATGGCCTTCAGGCCCCAGTCGAGGGCGTAGCCCTTCCCCACCTGCTTGTCGTTGTGGCGCGGAAACACAATGGCGCCGGCCTCGCGGGCCACCTCGGCCGTGCGGTCGGTGCAGTTGTCGGCGATGACGAACACATCGATGAGCTCGGCGGGGTAGTTCTGCACCTTGATGGAGTGGATGAGATCGGCGATGACGGCCTCCTCGTTGCGGGCGGCCACCATGACAGCGTAGCGGTGGTTGCGCGCAGCCGTGCGCTTGGGGGCACGACGGGTGAGAACGACCAGCACGTAGTAGAGCTGATAGGTGTAGCACAGGGTAAAGGTCAGGAACACGCAGAAGTTGAAGATGTCAACGAAGGACAACGCCGACACTTGCGAAGCTACGGTATCGAACACCAATGTACTCCTTGGACGTGCGCCGTCAGGCGCGTGTGCACAAACGCCTGAATTATAGCCGCCAACACCGCCCTGCGCACGACGTTTGCGTCCGAGAGGGCCATTTGATGCCATTTGCCCACAAAGCGGCCCCGCCTCTCCGCATTTGCCCCACACCCCCTCCATATATGTAAGGGAAGCGTAAGGTTTTTCCGACGACCGGGACACTCCCCCACGCCGCCGCGCCGCTGTGCTACCCTGTTTCGCATGCAATCGCACCCTGGCGAAACCGCGCGCCGACGCCCGCGCCGGAACCGCGGCCGCCTTCAGGAAAGGAAGCAATCCGTGAGCAAAGCCTGCGACATCAAGGACATCAACCTGGCCGACGAGGGCCAGGCCCGCATTCTCTGGGCCGACCGCGACATGCCGGTGCTCGCCCGCATCCGCGAGCGCTTCGCCGAAGAGCGGCCGCTTGAGGGCGTGCGCATCGGCGCCTGCATGCACGTGACCACCGAGACGGCGAACCTCATGCGCACGCTGGTGGCCTCCGGCGCCGAGGTGGCGCTGTGCGCCTCGAACCCGCTTTCCACCCAGGACGACACCGCCGCCTCCCTCGTGCGCGACTACGGCGTGTCCGTGTATGCCATCGCCGGCGAGGACGGCGAGACCTACGAGCGCCACATCGCCGAGATCGTGGCCACCAACCCGCAGATCATCATGGACGACGGCGCCGATCTGGATACGGCCCTGCACACCAAGTTCGCCGACAAGCTGGCCGACGTCATCGGGGGCACCGAGGAGACCACCACCGGCGTGGTGCGCCTTATGGCCATGGCCGCCGAGGGTGCCCTGCGCTATCCGGTGTTCAACATCAACGACGCCAACACCAAGCACTGCTTCGACAACCACTACGGCACGGGCCAGTCCACCCTCGACGGCATCGTCCGCGCCACGAACCGCCTTCTGTGCGGCCGCACCATGGTGGTGTCCGGCTTCGGCTACTGCGGCAGCGGCCTGGCCCAGCGCGCCCGTGGCATGGGCATGGACGTCATCGTCTGCGAGGTGGATCCCCTGAAGGCCCTGGAGGCCCACATGGAGGGCTACCGCGTGATGAAGGCCGCCGAGGCCGCCCGCTTCGCCGACGTGTGGGTCACCGTCACCGGCGACTGCAACGTCATCGACGAGCCGGCTTTCAAGAACATGAAGGACGGCGCCATCATCTGCAACTCGGGACACTTCGACTCCGAGATCAACATGAAGTGGCTGCGCGAGCACGCCGTGAAGGTGGAGGAGCTCAAGCCGCTCGTGGAGGAGTACACCTTGCCCGACGGCCGCACCGTCACCGTGCTCGCCGAGGGGCGCCTCGTGAACCTGGCCTGCGCCGAGGGGCACCCGGCCAGCGTGATGGACATGAGCTTCGCCAACCAGGCCCTGGCCGCCGAGTACCTGTTCAAGCACGCCGATGCGCTGGAGAACAAGGTGTACAACGTGCCGGCCGCCATCGATGATGACGTGGCCCGCGTGAAGTTGGAGACGCTGGGCATCGAGATCGACACCCTCACCGAGGAGCAGATCGCCTACATGAACAGCTGGAACTTCTAAGACTGAGAGACAGATCGCGCAAGTCGGGGGCGCTCCTGTGCGGGGCGCCCTTCTCGTAGGCGCAGCCTGCTAGCGGGGCTTGCGCGCGGGCTGCTAGCGGGGCTTGCGCGCCTCCAGGGCCACGAGGCGGTAGGTCGCATCGTCGTCGGGCACCGTGGGCATCCGGTGGTCGAAGACGCTCCCCCGGTCGGCGGCCACCTCGTGTTCCTCGCGCAGCGCCGGCGCCATGAAGCCGGCCTCGGCCAGCCAGCCCATCAGCTGCGCCCGCGAGGGAGCCGCCTGCACGGCGTTGCCGAGATGCCGGGCCGCCTCGACGGTAAGCGCGCGGGCCGCAGCAGACCCCTCGCTGTCGGCTACCGCGCATTCAATGAGGAGCGAGCCGCCCGGCACAAGTACCGCCCGGCATTCCCGCAAAGCCTGAAGAGGATCGGCGAACAGCGCAAACGAGCTGTTCAGATACACGTAATCCGCCGACTCCAGCGCCACCACGCTCCTGAGCCGCTCGGGGTAGGCCACGGCAAACGTCATGTTGCTGCGCGGTATTCGGCTGCGCTCCAGGGCCGCCGACACCCCGGCGCGGGCCTCGTCGATGAGCGGCGGTCGCCAGTCGATGCCTGTGACGTGGCCCGTCGGGCCCACAAGCTCGCTGAGCTTATAGCAGCCCTTGCCGCGGCGACAGCCCACGTTGACAACGCGAGCGCCGGAAAGCGTACGCCGCGGCAACTCCATATGACAGCGAGCCGGAAAACCCCCTTCCCGGGGAAGCCCGTCGTAATATCGTCGCAGCGCCTCGTCCGCCATGCCAGCCTCGCTTTCTCGATTTCGGGTATTATACTCGCACCTGTAAACTTCCGAGAGAGGAGCTCTATGATCGTCACCACCACCCCCACCGTCGAGGGATACCGCATCACCGGCTACTACGGCATCGTATTCGGCGAGGTCATCACCGGCATCAACTTTTTGAGGGACTTTGGCGCGGGCATTCGCAACCTGGTGGGCGGCCGATCGGCCGGTTATGAGGAGGAGCTCATGCAGGCCCGCACCCAAGCCCTCGACGAGCTGCAGCAGCGTGCCGCCGCGCTCGGAGCCCATGCCATCGTGGGCGTGGACATGGATTATGAGGTGCTCGGTCAGGGCAATATGCTCATGGTGACCGCATCAGGCACCGCCGTCACCGTGGAAGCGGCGTAGAGGGTCAGCCGCGAAGAGTTCACGTACCCCGCATTCCCCAAAAGGGGTAGGCGCATCGGTATTTCGATTCGTTCGAAAAGCCCTCTCACTCCAGGGACACGAACTGTGCGGCGATCGCGGCCGCGATCGGCTCGGGCAGAGCGGCCTCCTCAGCGAAGGAGGCCCAGCGGCCCACCGCCCCGCTCACCTCGGCCAGTATCTCCTTCGCCCGCGGCGCCTTGATGCTCATGGCCGCCGCGGCGGCGAGGCAGTCTTCCCGCCCGATGCCGTCGCGCTTGCCATTGACGGTCATCTGGTGGCTGCCCGTCCAGGCGCCCGCAGGATTGTACGCATAGGTGACATCGTAGGCGGGCGCCAGACTCCAAGCACCCCTTCTGTCCATCAGGAAGGAGATGTTCTTGACATGATCGTCCTGGTTGCGCGCGGCCACGTTGAACGCCATGCGTCGGAACAGCTCCTCGGCTTCCGCCTGACCCAATCCGATGCGCCGGGCCACAAGGACAGCCTGCTCGTAGCTATGGGCACCGGGCACGTTGAAGTCGAAATGGGCCAAGCCGCCCAAAGTCTGCATATGGAGCTTCGACCCGTCGACATCCGATCGGTCGAACCGCCGCGTCATGAAGTGTCTCCGACCGCTCTCTTCGAAAAGGCGGCATTCGGTCATCGCTATGCCCGCGGCGCGCGCCATGAGGTAGTAGGCATACTCGATCACCGTGTAGCGCGGGCCATCCTCGGCCTCCTTGTCGCGGTTCCCCGCAACGCCATCGAACTTGATGAGCCAATGCCCGAAACCCCGGCCCGCATCCACCTGCCCGGAGCGCATCTCCCCCGTTTTCTCGTTCCACGCCACCACGGCCTTGGCGCGCGCCCCGCCGGCCGAAGTGCCGACCCTGATAATCTGCTCCATGGCGTGATCGGCGGCAGAGACCCGCACCGACTCGCGCTGGGAAAGGATCCGAGACGCGAGGTCGACCAGGGCATCGACGCGCAGGATCTCCGAAGGATCGGAGGCCGGCCCGATAGTGGGAACATACTCGAGGGCACCCATGCCGCGGGATCCGGTGTAGCAGAGCCGCTCCACGGCGTTCAAGGAGTCCCGCGGTCGACCCTGGGACTCGAGCCAGCTGTCGATGACGGCGTTTCCGAACTTGTCGGGTAGCGAATCGGAGAGAAGTCCGGGCAATCCGTGAAACGATTCGACGGAAAGCTGGGGAAAGGAATATACCTGCTGGGAAAGCGGCATCGCAAGAGGGGCGAGCTGAATGCCGCTTCGCGAGAAGGCCTCGTCGTACTCGAATCGCGCGAAGGGGCTTCCCTCTTCTACGGCCACCGAGCCGATGGCCGTTCCCCAGAGGCGCACTTCCGCCGCCGTCGTCATTGCTCATCCCCCCATTTCCACTCGCCGCCGGAAATCACCTTGCGCGAGGGGCGCACCCTCTGCCTGGGGGCGCGCTCGTGCAGAAGGTCGGACGGCCGCGTCTCGGGCACCGGAACGAGAAGGTCCATGCGGGAGAGCAGGCCGAGGGCGCGCAGCACGCTGACGAGGCTTGCCACGGTGACGTCCGACCCTTTCTCCAAGTTCGCGACGGTGCGCTGGGACACCCCGGCCCTCTCGGCCAGCTGGGCCTGGGTGAGCGGATAGGCAATCCGCGACGCGCGCAGGCGACGGCCGAGCTCGCCTCCCACCGCCTGATTCGAGATAAAGTCGTCGATAACCATCGCCACTCCGCTTCTATAAAAGGAACTCTTTTGCACATTATATAGCATTATAGGCTCTATGATGCAAGATAGTTCTAGTTATAGCGTTTAGTTTCTCATACCTTCCAAGGAAAAGCGGATCAGGGGCGCCCGACCGGCAAGAAGCGGGCGATCAGGATAGCAGCGAAGGCGGCGAGGACGAGCACGCCATAGGCAGGCAGGTAGGTGTGCGCGCCCACCTGAGCAGCGCCCGCCAAGCCGGGACCGACCACCGAGGCCAACATGAGATTGGCGTTGACGAGAGCGTAGTTCATGGCATAGTGGGCCATGCCGAAGCGCTCTCCCGTGAAAGCCGAAGCCACCGACACCGAGCCGCCATAGGCGGCACCGAGCAGCATGAATCCCGCAACGATAAGGGGGAACAGGGCCAGCTCGACAGCGGCGACACAGGCCAAGAGCGCGCACCCGTAGATGGAGGAGACGATCGTCATAGCGCACCGCGCCCCGGCGCGATCCCAAAGCCATCCAGCCCCCAGACGGCCGGCGGCGTTAAAGGCCCCAATAGAGCCCATAGCCGCCGAGGCAAGCAGGTAAGCCGCAGCTCCCTCGTCTTTAAGCACCTCGAGAGCCGCCGGCACGGCATTGCTGACCAGGGCCATGCCGCCCGTGCTGATGAGCACCATCCAGGTGAAGAACATCCAGAAGACAGGGGTTGCGACCATAGCCTGTGTCGTCATGCCGCCAGACGGTGCCGACGGCGCTTCTGCGCCGACCTCCTGCGGGTCGGCGCGACCCTCGGAGAGCTCCCCGGGGCGTGGGAGGCGCAGAACCGCAGCTCCGAAACCTAGGAGAACCCCGAAGGCGACTCCTAGCGCGACAAAGGCGGTTCGCCAACCCCAAGTTGCCAGAACAGCCGCAACGGCCGGGGCGAGCGCGAAAGTTCCCAACCCCACTCCCGCCAGCAGCAGCCCCGAGACAGTGCCTCGACACCCGGGAAACCACGGCAGCACCGTGGCGAGCACGCAGTTGGCGCCCAGCCCCACGGACAGGCCGCACACAACTCCGTAGGAGACGCAGACCCATACCAGGCCATTGGCGGCAGCGGTGGAAACGAAGCCGAGAGCCGCCAGAGAGGCCGAGAGCCCCATCACGAAGCGCGGCGATGTTCGGGCGATGAGCCACCCCGAGACGAGTTGGCCTGCGCACAGCATGACCATGGATATGCTGAACACCATCGAGGTGTCGGTGCGCGCCCATGCAAACTGCGCCTCCAGAGGGCCGACGAAAACCGACCAGCTGTAAACGACGCCCAGAAGCATATTGATGGAAAATCCGGCGATTCCCGCGACCAGCGCGCGTCCCCCAAGCGCCGCCATAGCCCCTCCTCATCCCTCGGCATTGCGAACATCATAGCTTGTCTCCCCTCCCCTCTCAAGAAAAAGCCCGGAAGCAGGGAGGGAGCGCTTCCGGGCCGTATACGAGAAGCGGCTAGGCGGCCGCCACGCGGGCGCACGCACTGCCCAGCTCACCCTCGAGCTGGCGCAGGGCGGCGTCCACAAGGGCCGCATAGCCCCGGTAGAAATCGCAGCGCGCATGACGCTCCACCGACTCGCGCCATTGCGGCACCCACGTCATGGGGTGGCATACGGCGAACGACACCGCATCGGCCACGACACGGTCGGTCTCAGATGCATCCCCGCGCCGAGCCGCTTCAGCGCCCATGTGGCACAGGCGCCCGATGAACAAGAGCTCATAGGCCAGATGATCGTCAGGCTCGTGGGACAGCGCATCCACTTCCAGCCCGTAGCGGGCGTAGGCGGCCCGCACCTCGAAAGTCTGGTGCTGGAACACCATGCGGTCCTTGTTGAAGTACACCGATTCCCACATGGGGGCCGCCACTTTCCGCGTGCCCACGAACAGGCGGGTGTATTCCGCCGACAAGGCATGGAAGTCGCCATCGGAGAAGGGCGAGGCGCACGCGTCGCCCCACGCCGCCAGCAGCCGGCGGCCCTCTTCGGCCTCATCCCCTTCGGCGAAGGGCACCTCGTCGAAGGCGCGCCCGTCCACGGCGGCGGCCAGCAGCTCCCGGTCGGGCACGCCGTGGAAGATGCGGCCCAGAAGCGTGAACAGCGCCGCAGCCTCCTCCAGGCGCTCGGCCCCGGGCAGCCCGTTGCCCCGTGCAGTCTCGCCCATCAACCTCACGTCCTCTCTACTGCCCCAACGAGAGGATGCGCACATCGCCCTCGTTCGTTTTCGCATTGCGATGGGCCACGATGACCACGTTCGGCGCCGTCTCGGCCGAGGAGGGCAAGGGCGCGACGTCGGCGCAGTCGCCGAACTCGGCCCGCAGCTCCACGATATCGCCGATCTTCAGCGCGCGCTGGGGGCAGATGGCCACGCAGGCCGGCTCTTCGCCCCAAGACCGCAGCTCGGCGCACATATCGCATTTCTCGGTCACGCTCTTGGCCTCCACCAGCTGCGGGGCGCCGTAGGGGCAGGCCTCCACGCAGGAGCCGCAGGCGATGCACTGATCCTGGTCGATGAGCACGAGTCCGGTTTCTTCGTCCTTGTGGTGCGCCCCGGTGGGGCACGCCTCCACGCAGGCGGGGTTCATGCAGTGGCCGCAGGAGAAGCTCACCGAATAGGTGAACACCCCCTGGGGCTTGGCGACGCCGGTCTTCTCATCGATGGACCAGCCGCCCCCGCACACCTCCCGCACGCGGCGAGCGCGAGGGCCGATCTCGAAGTTGTGCACGTCCTTGCAGGCCAGCTCGCACGCCTTGCAGCCGCTGCACTGGGCGCTGTTGATCAAAAATCCCAACTGTGCCATGTTCTAGTCCTCCTTGAAAACTTCGCGCGAATCCCACAGGTAGTCGGGAACGAGCGGCTCGCCGTCCCACTTCTCCACATTGCAGATGCAGGTGTTCCACGCCTGGTAGCCGGTGGTGGTGACGTTCGGCCCGCACAGCACGTTCATGCAGCCGGCCTTATCGATGCCCGTCTCCTCGTCAATTTCCACCCAGGCCCCCTGGCCCATGGCCAGCACGCCCGGCGTCATCATCTCGGTCACCTGCAGGGGACGCAGGCATTTGCCCCACTTCGAGGTGATGAGCACCGTCTCGCCGGTTTCCATGCCCAATCGCTCGGCGTCGAGGGAGTTCATGTACAGCGGGTGATCGAAGGCCTCGCGCAAATTCGGCACATTGGCGAAGGTGGAATGGGAGTGCCGCAGGATATGCAGGCTGTAGATTTGGAAGGGGAACTCGCCCTTCTCTTTGGTCTCCCAATTGGCGAACGTCTCCTCGTAGCCCTCCACCGGGGGCACGTACTCGGGAATGGGAGAGATCTCCTTGAAGCCGAAGGCCTGCACCTTGTCCACGGCGGCCTGGCAGTAGATCTCCAGCTTGCCGGAGGCCGTGGGACGCGGATTGGCCTCGGGGTCGTCGCGGAAGGGTTTCAGGGCGATGAAGTCGAGGCCATCGCCCTCGGAGCGCTCGATGGTGAAGATGCCGTCGCGCTTGAAGTCGAGGATGGGCACAAGGCCGTCCTGGGGCTCGCCCTCGACGCCGAGCTCGGCCAGATCCTCCTCGGTAATGGACACGAGGTTCTGCCAGTTGTCGTCGCAGTTGGGCGACACCTGGGAGGCGGCCACCATGTTGATGATGAGCTGCTTTTCGCTCACCGGCCGCAGCACCGAGCGGTCGACGCCGATGCGGTCGGCCAGCTCCAGGGCGATGTCGGCGTCGCTCTTGCACTCGAACAGGGGCTCGACCACCTGGCTGAACCACACGATGGACTCGCGATAGGAGGGACTCAGGTCTCCGTAGCGCTCCCAGGGGCTCGCCACGGGCAGCACGATGTCGGCGTACTTGCAGTTGGTGGTCATCACCAAGTTCTGGGCCACCACCGTGTCCATCATGCGGTAGGCCTCGATGCCCTTCATGGTGGCCGGCCCCTGGTTGAGGAAGTTCTCCTGGCGGTCGTAGATCATGTGCACGTTGTTGTCGTACACGTTGCCGTCCAGGCCGATGTACTTCCGCTCGTCCACGATGGAGGTCCACATCTCGTTCACGTTCACCTTGCGGTACTCGAGCGGATTGGGGATGCGCTCCATATTGCCCAGCGTTGAATTGCGCGGGTTGGCATGGTTCATGCCGCCCTTCAGGAGCGTCTCGTAACCGCCCTGCATCCAGGAATGGCCGCAGTCGGAGGCGCAGCAGCAGCCGGGCTTGCCGATAAGGCCCGCCATGGCGCCGAAGGCCATGAGGTTCTGGCAGAGCTGGGCGCCGCTGCCGGTGCGGGCGAGGGCCGGGGCCGTGATGACCGCCGCACGCTCGGCGCCGCCGAGCATGAGGGCGAGGCGCTCCAGGTCCTCGGCCGGCGAGCCGCAGATCTCGGCGGCCCATTCCGGCGTCTTCGGCACGCCGTCGTAGGTGCCGAGCACGTAGTCCTTGTAGTTCATCTTCGGGTCGGCGCCCTCCGGCAAGTGCTCGGCATCGAAGCCGATGCAGCAGCGGTCGAGGAAGTCCCAGTCGATGAGCGGGTTGGCCTCCGGGTCGTCCTGGGTGAGCAGCACGTAGGCCATGGCCAGAAACGCGGCGGAGTCGGTGCCGGGGCGAATGGGAATGTAGTCGTCGGTGAGCACCTTGGCCGTGGGGGTGTAGAAGGGGTCCACGCACACGAACTTCGTGCCCGCCTCCTTGCACTGGAGGTAGTCGTAGGTGGGCAGGCCCGCGCGGCTCCAGGCCGGGTTGGAGCCCCACAGCACGATGACCTCGCTCGAGCGCAGGTCGATACGGTCGTTGGTCTCCTCCGGCAGGCCGATGAGCTTCGCCATCTCAGTCCAGGCACCCGAGGACACGGCGCCGGTCTGCTCCAGACAGCCGCCCTTGATGTACATCATGCGGCCGATGTCGTAGTCGCCCAGGCGCTGGGGCACGCCGCCGGGCAGAAGGATGCCCTCGTTGCCGTAGGTGTCGATCACGCGCAGAATCTCGCCGGCAATGAGGTCGAGGGCCTCGTCCCAGCTGATGCGCTCCCACTCGTCGACGCCGCGCAGATGGCCGTTGGCGGCATCACCGCCGCCGGGCTGCCAATGCTTGCGCTTCATGGGGTACTTGATGCGGTCGGCACCGAAGATCATGCCGCGCAGAGCGCGGCCGCGGGCGCAGGCGCGCAGCTGGGGGCAATCGGGCGAGTCGTCATGGGTCTGGTCGGTGCCGAGGCGCACCACCTCTCCGTCCTTCACCAGGGCCTTGTTGAAGCCCTTGGAACCGCAGTCGGCCCAGCAGCTGCAGGGGATCCACTCCCCTTCCAGCTTCGCTTCTTCGCCCGTCTCGCTCAGCGGCTCCTTCTCGTTGAAGCCGGCACAGCCCGTGGTTCCGAGCGCGGCGGTGCCCACGGCGGCCAGGCCCGTCCACTTCAGCAAGCTGCGGCGCGTGATGGGCGTCGCCGGGGACAGCTGGGGCGTTTTCACGTCCTCCATAATCACCTTCTCCTCTCGATTCGTCCTCCCAGGTTCGCGATCGCAGGCGCGATCGCTCCTGACGGCGAGTCATTATCGGCGGGAATTCCCCACATTCGATCCGCGTTTTGCCGCTGTGGAAGCCCCGTGCTCCTTTTAAAATATGGAGCGGGCCCTTATTAAAGAAAAGGGGCGAAACTCTCATAGACGCACGTCCTCGTCTCCCCGGGGAAAGCGACGCGATACCATAGGCGTTTCGAAAGGAGGGGCCGTGAAATTGAGAACATCATTCAAGCGGGATGCCGTGCCGAACGATTTGACCCACCTCGCCCGCGCCCTGACCGCAATCGGCGCCCACGGGACCGCCGACGACTTCGGCCAGGCCGCCGGAGACACCTACGAGCCGTTCCGGCTCATGGATCGAAAGATCATTCTCAGCGACGAGACCCTCGGCGCCATTTCCCAATTCGAGATGCTCGCCTCCCGCTGCGACACCCTCATCGGCACCTCGCCTCTCGGGACGGCGCTCGCCCGCATTATGGCCCGCATGGACGGCATGTTCGTCGCACAGCTCAACGGACGGCGCGCCGATTACCGCCTCTGCTGCTGCCTCGACTTCTTCAAGGAATCGGGTACCGCCAAGGGAGGCTCCGACGAGGCGAGGCTTTCGGCCCTGGGCCTCGACCTCACCCCCGCTTCCGTCTTGAGCGCCTCGAAGTGCGCCCATCAAATGGAGACCATCGAGCTCAACTCCCTGTGCGGGGCTGCCCCAGCCCTCATCACGCCCGGCCATGTGCTGGCGCTCCAGCAAGCCATCGGGCGCACGTTCCACCCTAAGGTCTCATCCGGCCTTCGCACGTGGGATCTCCCCGGAGAAGGCGACGAGCCGGACGCCGACGCCTATCGCCCTCCCTCCCCCTTGGAGCTGCCCGAATTTCTCCAGGATCTCGTCACGTTCCTGAACGAGTCCCCGCTCGGGCCCTCGGCCAAGGTGGCCCTCATGCACTACCAACTAGAGGCCACCAAGATGTTCTCGTCAGACACCGACCAGTTGGCCCGCGCCCTGCTCGTGGGCATTTGGCGCAATACGGGGCTCATCAAGTACCTGATGCCGCCCATAGCTATCACCCCGGCTCTGGCCCGGCGCAACCACGACGAGGTGCTGCGCCCCTACCAGTTCGCCCCGGGCCTTTCCGAAATGCAGATGATCGACAACTGGGTGTACCACACCGCCTGCGCGTCCCAGAACGCCTTCGAGGTGGCCCAGTACGGCTACACGATCGCCCACCAGACCCTCGATCGGTGGCGCAGCATCGTCGCGGCGCGAGGCACGCGCCTCACCGACACCATGGAGCGGCTCCTCGTGACCGTCGTCGGCTCCCCGGTGTTCTCGGCCTCCTCCGCCGCCGAGGCCATCGGCACCACCTTCACCACCGCCACCAAGATCATCGGCGTTCTGGAGGCCTGCGACATCGTGCGACAGATGAGCCGGGGGCGCCGCAACAAGGTGTACGAGTGCCCCGAGGCTGTGGCTCTCTTCGAGAAGATCGTACCGGATCTGGCCGGCTAGGGAGCCATCGTGCGCGAAAAAGCGCCCCGGACAACCGAGGCGCTCGGATTGTACGTTGGGGGCAGACACGCCGCCGAATCGGCCGGCGCAGGCCCCTCCCCTATTCCGCGAGCTTCAAGGCCTGGTCGAGCTTCTGGCTGATGACCTTGGTCACGCCGTCGCCCTGCATTGACACGCCGAACAGGGTGTCGGCCATCTCCATGGTGCGGCGCTGGTGGGTGATCATGATGAGCTGGGTGTCCTCGCGCAGGCTGTTGATGTAGGCGGCCAGGCGGCGCAGGTTCGTGTCGTCGAGGGCCGCCTCCACCTCGTCCAGGATGTAGAACGGGGTCGAGCGCGTGCGGTACACCGCGAACAGGAGCGCCAGCGCCGTGAGCGACTTCTCGCCGCCGGAGAGCAGCATCATCTTCGCGATGCGCTTGCCCTTGGGCTGGGCGCTCACCTCCACGCCGGTGTTCTCCAGATCGTCCGGGTCCACGAGCGACAGGTTCGCCTTGCCGCCGGGAAACAGCGTGGCGAAGATTTCCTGGAAGCTCGCGTCCACCGTCTCGTAGGTGCGGATGAAGTCGTCCTTCATGCGCTGGTCGATGACGCGGTTGATCTTCGCGAGGGACTTGCGGGCCTGATCGAGGTCGTCCAGCTGGCCGGCCAGGTAGTCGTAGCGCACCTTCAGCGCATCGTACTCCTCGGCGGCGTCGGGGTTGATGGTGCCCAAGTTGGCGATGCGGCGGTTGATCTTGAACAGCTCGTCCTCCACCTCGGTGCGCCCCTCCAAGGGCGGCAGCGCCAGCGCCGTCTCCAGCGGCGTCTTGCAGTCCTGGGCGATGTGGTTCACCGCCGCCTCCACCTGCAGCTCCAAGCGGCCCTTCTGCACCCGGGCCTCGCTCAAGCGCTCGGTCACGGCGTCGAAGGCCGCGTGGGCCTCGTGGGCGCGCCCTCGCGCCTCGGTCACCGACGCGTGCAGGCCCGTAGAGGAATCCTGGGCTGCGGCGGTCTGCTCCTCCAGGGTGCGCGTCCAGCGCTGCGCGGCGGCCACCAGCTCGTCGAACAAGGCGAGCAGCGGCTCCAGGCGCGCGGCGGACACCGCCTTCACCTGCAGAAGGGATGCCGCCTCGGCCGAGGCGGCGGCAAGAGATTCCAGGTCGCGGGCGCGGGCGTCGCGCACGCGCTCGGCGTAGGTCACCCGCTCCACGAGCGTGGCGGCGGCGAGCTTCGCCTCGGAAAGGGCGTCGGAGGTGCGGTGGGCCTCGCGCCGCAGAGGCGCAAGCTCCTCCTGAAGCGCCGCTGTGCGCTCCTTGGCCGCAGCCATCTTCCCCTCCAGCTCGGCAATCTGGGCCTCGAAGGATTCCACATTGGGCCGGGCCTTGGAGATGACCGCCTCGGCCTCGGCGCGCTGGCGCTCCACGCCTTCCAGCTCGCGCCGGCAGGCCGTCAGCTTCTCGGCCGCCGCATCGGCAGCGGCGCGGGCGGCCTCGGCGCGGCCGCGCAGAGCCGCGAGCGACTGAGAGAGCTCCAAGCTGGTAGCCTGGGCATGGCGCAGGGCCTCCTCGGCCAGACGGTGGGCTTCCTCGGCCTTGGCCACGGCCTCCTCGGCGGTCTTAAGCTGGACGCGCAGGCTCTCCAGGCGGCGATGCCGGGCCAAAGCGCCCGTGCCCTCGTCCACCACCGAGCCGCCCACTGACACCTTGCCGGAGGGCCAGACCACCGACCCGTCGCCAGTCACGAAGCGCAGGGCCAGCGTGTCGGAGGTGTGGGCCGCAAGCGCCGCATCCAGGCTCGGGCACACCACCACATCGCCCAGAAGCGCCTCCACCGCCGCCCGGTCCTCCTCGGGAAAGGAGAGCTTGGCGACAAGCGGGGTGCCCTCGGTGCCAGCCGGGGCGCGCCAGCCCTCGGCCCGGGCACCCGGACGCTGGGCATCGTCGCGCAGTAGGAAGGCCACCTCGCCCTCGGCGCCGGCCTCGGCCAACCGGGCCGCCACGGCCTCCACCACGGCCGCGTCCTCAACGAGCAGCGTGGTCACATCGGCGCCGAGCAGCGTCTCCACAAGCCCCTCGAAGCCCGGTGCTGCCTGGACGACGTGGGAGAGCGGCTCGCCGATACCCGCCATCTCGTGGCCGTGCTCCACAAGCCACGCCCGAGCCTCGCCGGCCGAGGCGGCGCTCGTGCGCTCCACCTCCTCGAGCGTGGAGATCTCCACCGTGAGCGCGCGGTGGGTGTCCCGCGCCTCGTCGAGGGCGGCCCGAGCCGCGTCGCGCGACTGCACGGCGGCGCCGACGGCCTGACGGGCCGCCGATTCGTCGGCCACGAGCGCGGAGAGCGCCCCGTCGGCCTCGGTTGCGACGGCAGCGGCCTCCTCGGCCTCGGCCTGCACGCGGGAGAGCTCCAGCGAAAGTTCGGCGGCGTGGCTCTCGATCACCTGCACGTGGGCCAAACCGTGGGTGAGGGCCTCGGTGTTCTCGGCGTGCTTGCGCCGGGCCACCTCGATGGCCCCGGACATCTTCTCGTTGTCCTTCGCGATGGCCGACAGCTCCCGCTCGAGCGTCCCACGGCGGCTGCCCAGATCGCGGTAGACGCAGTCCAGGTCCGACACCTTCTTCTCGGCCGCCTCGCGCTCGCCGGCGGCCTCGTCGAACAGCGCCGTGGCGCGGGCCAGCTCGGCAGCGGCCTCGTCGGCCTTCACGCGGTTCGCCTCCTGGGAAAGCTCCAGCTCGGCGGCGCGGGCCAGCGCCGCGCGGCGCCGCTCGCGCAGCATCATGGTAGTGGAATCGAAGCGCTCCACAGCCGCAGCCGCCGCCCGGTGGCGCCGCGACAGATCCCCGGCGTCCAAGGTCTCCTGGCGCATACGCTCCTGCAGGGCCTCCACCTCGGCCTCAGCCGCCTCGATGGCTCCTCGGCGCTCTTCCATCTGCGCCGCCAGCTCCGCCTCGCGAGCCTGGGCGGCATCCCACTGGCCCTGGAGCTGCCGCAGGTCGTCCACGGCGATGCGCAGCGACAGATCGGCCTGCTGCACCGCCAGCTCCTGATAGGTGCGGGCCTTCTTCGCCTTGCGCTCCAGAGGCCCCAGCTGCCGGGCCACCTCCCCCACCACATCGCGGGCCCGCAGCAGGTGCTGGTCCATATTGGCCAGCTTGCGCTCGCTTTTGGCCTTGCGCTGCTTGTGCTTGAGCACCCCGGCGGCCTCCTCGATGAGCGCGCGGCGGTCTTCCGGCTTGCTCTGGAGGATGGAATCCAGCGACCCCTGGGAGATGATGGAGTGGGTGCCGGTGCCCAGACCCGAATCGTGCAGGATGTCCAGCACGTCCATGCGCCGGGCCACGGTGCCGTTGATGAGGTACTCGCTCTCGCCGTTGCGGTACATGCGCCGAGTGATGGCCACCTCGTCGTAGTCCACCGGCAGGGTGCCGTCGGAGTTGTCCAGCACGAGGTCAACCTCGGCCAGCCCCGCCCCGCCGCGACCCGAGGAGCCGGCGAAGATAACGTCTTCCATAGCCTGACCGCGCAGGTTCTTGGCGTTGCGCTCGCCGAGCACCCACAGAACGGCATCGGAGATGTTCGACTTGCCGGAGCCGTTGGGGCCCACGATGGCCGTGATGCCCGGCTCCATGGACAGCACGCTGCGGTCGGCGAAGGACTTGAAGCCCTTCAGGACGAGAGATTTCAGGTACATGGGCGCCTAGTCCTGCTTCCTCTTGGCGGCACGCTCGGCTTTAGCCTGGGCCTTGGCAGCGGCCTGAGCCTCGCGCTCGGCGGCCTTGGCGGCCCGTGTGGCCGCCTTCTCCTCGGCCCGAGCGGCCTTCTCTGCGGCCTTCTCGGCCTGCTGCTCGTCGGAAAGGCCGATGCCGAAAAACTCCGACAGGCGCGCCAGGGTGGTCTTCGCCGCCTGGCTCTCGGCCTCCTTCTTCGTGCGACCCACCCCGCGGGCGAGCCCCTTGTCGCCGGCGTACACCTGAGCGACGAAGGTGCGGTCGTGAGGCGGCCCCTGGGTCTCTACAAGCTTGTAGGTCGGCGTGATGCCGCCCTCCTGCAGCTTCTCCTGCAAGGCGCTCTTGGGATTCTCGGGCTCGCGGGCCAGGGACAGCGACATCTTCGGAATGAGCGTGCGCTCCACGAAGGAGGCGGCCACCTCCACGCCGCCATCCAGGTACAGGGCGGCCACCACGGCCTCGTAGACGTTCTCCAGCGCCGAATGCAGCCCGCGCCGGCCGGTGCCGGTCTCAGAGGAGCCGAACACGATGATGTCGGCGAAGCCGAGCTTCTCGGCCACCTCCGACAGGCTCGCGCCCGACACGAGGGCCACCTTGATGCGCGTGAGACCGCCCTCGTCCAAATCGGGGAAGCGGTGGAAGGCCTCGTTGGCCACAAGCGCCCCCAAAATGGAGTCTCCGAGGAACTCGAGGCGCTCGTAGGAAAACTTCACGGCACGACCCTCGGTAGCCGAAGGATGCGTGATGGCGGAAAGCAGGTACTGGGTATTCTCGAAGCGCCAGTCCAAAATCTCCTGAGCGCGGTCGAGCTTCACGCGCTGCTCGTCGGTCAGGCTCATCGGGCATCCGAGGCCGCGGCCTCCCCTTCCCGGGCCTGCGCGGCGCCGGTCGTCTTGGCCGCGCGCGCCACGGTATCGGCGATGACGCCGGCCACATTCGCCCGCACGGTGGTGGCCGCCACGGCAATGCCGTTGGCGACGGCCGTCTCGCTCGAGGAGCCGTGGCCCACGATAACCGCGCCCTTCACGCCCAGGAGCGGGGTGCCGCCGTAGGCCTCCGGCGAGAGTTTCCCCTTCAGGCGCGCCAGATCGCCCTTCACGAGCAGCGCCCCCAGCTTCGAGGGCAACGAGGACATGAGCGCGTCCTTCACGTACCTGAACAGGGTCTTGGCGGTACCCTCGATGGTCTTCAGGCACACGTTGCCGGTGAACCCGTCGCAGACCACCACGTCGAAATCGCCCGCCATGAGGTTGCCGCCCTCGCAGTTGCCCGAAAACTGCGGCACCGAGGCTGCCAGAAGCCCGTGGGCCTTCTGGGCGAACTCGTCGCCCTTGGTGTCTTCCGCACCGATGTTCAAAAGTCCCACCCGCGGGTTTTCCACCCCCATGATGGCCTCCATGTACACGACGCCCATCTGCGCGAACTGCACCAGATACTCCGGCTTGCAGTCGGCGTTGGCCCCCACATCGATGAGCAGGCAAGGGCGCGCATAGGCCGGGAGCACCTGGCCCAAGGCCGGACGCTTCACGCCCTTCACCCGACCCACTACGAGCGTGGCGGCGGCCAGGCAGGCGCCGGTGGAACCGGCCGAGAAGAAGCCGTCGGCCGCGCCCTCCTTCACGAGGCGGCAGCCCACCACGATGGACGAGTCCTTCTTAGCACGCACCGCCGCCGCCGGATGCTCGCCCATCTCGATGACCTCGCTGGCCGCCTGGGCCCGCGCGCGGTCATGGCCGGCGGCGAAGGGCTCCACCACCGCAGACGGCCCCACGACCACCAGATGCAGATCGGGATCGGCCGCAAGGGCCCGCGCCGCGCCGGCGAGCACCACATCGGGGCCGAAGTCCCCGCCCATGGCGTCGACGGCGATAGTTACTGGTTCAGCCACGAAAACTACTCCTTGCCCGTGAGAAGGTGTTTCCGGCCCTATCCGCGCCATACGCGGACACGGTCGGAGACACGCTGCCTATAGCCAAAAAGCCCCCTGGCAAACCAGGCTTGCGAAGCTTGGCATGCGAGGAGGCTTTGCCGACATCACGGAAGGAGTTGAGCGCGCCTTCCGTGACCGTCAACAGCTGGAACTAATCGACTTCGATGACCTCGCGGTCGCGATAGAAGCCGCAGTTGCCGCATACACGGTGGGGAAGCTTCACTTCGCCGCACTGCGGGCACACGGAACGGGCGGGCGCCGAAATCTTGTCGTTGGTGCTGCGACGGGCATGGGTGCGGGCACGGCCCATTTTGCGCTTAGGTACTGCCATCTCGTTACTCCTTCTAGAGTTGGCCGACAGAGAGGCCAGCCAACAACTTCTTGTGTAAACGCACGATCTGATATGCTACCAAACCCGTAGCGCCGTCGCAAGGGGGAAACTATCCCGATTTCGCCAACGGCACGGGTTTTCCAAATTCCCTAAATCACCAGCGTCACGATGCGCAACAGGAACAGGGCGGCGGCCACCCACATGACCCAGTGGACGTCCTTGGCACGACCCTGGGCGATGCGCACGATGACGAAGGCCAAGATGCCGAACATGATGCCGTTGGCGATAGAGTAGGTGAACGGCATCATGATGATGGCCAAAAAGCCGCCGACGGCGCCGGCCGCGTCCTTCGTGAAGTCCATCTCGGTGACCGAGGACATCATGAGCAGGCCCACCCACACGAGCGCGGGCATGGTGGCAAAGCTCGGGATGGCCAAAAAGATCGGCGAGAACACGAGGGCCACGATGAACAGCACGCCGGTCACGAGCGCCGTGAGGCCCGTGCGGCCGCCCGCTGCCACGCCGGCGCTGCTCTCCACGTAGCTCGTGGTGGTGGAGGTGCCCACGCAGGCGCCTACCACGGTGCCTACGGCGTCAGCCATAAGCGCCTCCTTGGCCCGGGGCAGACGGCCCTCCTTATCGAGCAGGCCGCCCTTGCTTGCCACGCCGATGAGCGTGCCGGCCGTATCGAACAAATCGACGAACAGGAAAGCGAACACGATGAAGGCGAAGTCGACCAGATGGCTCAAGGCGAAGTCGAAGTTGAAGGCGAACAGATAGGGCGCCTGCAAATTGATGCCGTTGGCGAAATCGGGAATGAGCGAGGTGGCGCCGGCGGCGGCATCCACCGTGTACCATCCGGCCAACTGCGCCAGGATGCCGAGCACCCAGGTGCCCAGGATGCCCCACAGGATATAGCCGGGCACGCGGTAGTGGTACATGACGGCCACGCCCACCAGGCCGATGACGGAAAGCGCCACCTGCGGGGTGGCGAACGAGCCCAGATCGATCAGCGTGGAGGGATTGCCCACCACGACACCGGCGTTCTCCAAGCCCACCAGCGCGATGAACAGACCGATGCCCACGGCAATACCCGTCTTCAGGTTCTTCGGCACGTCGTTCACGAGCGCCTCGCGGAACTTGCACAGGGTGAGCAGGATGAAGATGACGCCCTCGACGAGCACGGCGGTAAGCGCGATGGTCCAGGGATCCTGGATGCCCTGCTCGGCCATGGGCACGCACACCGAGTAGGCGAAGTAGGCATTCAGGCCCATGCCGCTGGCAAGGGCGATGGGATAGTTCGCGTAGAAAGCCATGAACAGCGTGCCGAAGGCCGCCGAGATGGCCGTGGCCGTGAACACCGCCCCGGGCTCCATGCCCGATGCAGCCAGAATGGAGGGGTTGACGGCGAGGATGTACACCATGGCCAGGAAGGTGATGGTGCCGGCCATCACTTCCGTTCTCACCGTGGTGCCGTGCTCCCTCAGCTTGAAGGTGCGCTCGAAGAACTGCTCCATAGGGCCTCCTATTCAGCGAGAAATGACGGAGTCATTGTACCCCTACTTCGCCGCCTTATCGCTCCGCATTTCCAATTCGTCCTCCACCGCGGCCGCATCGGAGCGGCTCGCATCGACGATCTTGTCGACGATGTCGCGGGCACAGCCCTCCCCCGTCGGCTGCGACCCGCGGTCGGGCGTAACGGCGACGGGCGCGGCGGAGCCGGGATGTCCGGAACGCGAGCCACGGTGCCGGCGGGCCAGGTCGCGCACGAAGGAAGTGGCCCCCAGGGCGTAGTAGCCCTCGCCGCGGCCGACGAGGTAGGCCGTCCCCACGGCCAAGGCGAACAGGGGCGCGCCGGCGAACCCGAAGATCTCGCAGGCCATGAGGAAGGCGGCCAGCGGGCAGCGGCTCATAGTGCAGAAGAAGGCCGCCAGCCCCGCCGCCGCCGAGAGGGCCGCATCTCCACCCGTCATGACCGTGCAGCTCGCCCCGAGAAGCGCCCCTATGGTGAACGTGGGCATGATCTCGCCACCGCGCAGCCAGAAGCCCAGGCAGATGACGGTGAGCAGCGCCTTCACGGCGAAGTCCCACGAACCGGCCCTCCCATCCAGGGCGGCGGCGAGCAGAGATCCCCCCGCGCCCTCGAAGGCCTGCCAGCTGCAAAGGACCACAAGCCCGACGAACAGGGCCGCACCGAGGATAGCCCATAAATAGTAGTTGCGGCGGAGGTGCTCGGTAGCGCGCTGCACGTGGTCGATCGCGCCGCCGAAGAGACCGCCGGCCAAGCCGGCCACCACCCCCACCAGCACGCAGTCGCCCACGACGGGCCAACTGAGACCGGGAAGCGCCACGGGGGGAATCACATCCCCGATGCCCACCGCAGTCGCGACCGCCCAGGCCACGGCACATCCCAAAAGGATCGTCGGCAGGTGCCGCACCACCTCTCGACGATACCCCGTCAGCTCCACCACGAAGGCCGCCGAGCCCAAAGGCGCGAAGAACAGCGCCGAGAAAGCGCAGGCCATGCCCATGGACGCGGCGTAGGCGTTCATGCCGACGCTCCCCCGCCCGCGCTCATCGTCGGCGCGATACACCGAGCGCAGACGGAAGGGACGCCCCACAAGCTGCCCCAAGGAGGCCCCCATCTGCAGCGCGCCCGCCTCCTTGCCCACCGAGGCGCCGCCGAGCAGGGACAGCGCAGTGCCGGCGAGGATATCGGGGGCGAGCCAAGCAGAGAGGTGCTCGTCGCTGCGAATGCATCGGGCCACCAGGCGCGTGGTGGTGTTCAAGGCGACGCCGTGCCATCGGTACAGGGCGAGGCTTGCCGCAGCGAGCAAAGGCAAGCAGAACAGCAGCCAGGGAGCGCGCTCGGTCAGACCGAACGCAGCATCTGCGACCAGGCACAGCACGATAGACGTCGCAGCGCCCACCGCGCCCATGGCCACGGCGAAGATCCCGTGGCGCAGCACCTGCCGCCCGTTCAACACGCCCATCGCTCACCTCCGCTCCGCGTCGCTTCCTCGTATCCACTGTAGGGCAAGGAAGGCCCGCTCACGAAAAAGGCCGGCGAAGCGTTTCCGCCCCGCCGACCTTCGTTACCGATCCGTTGCCCCAGCTGCAGCGCGGCCTAATCTTCCAGCTTCAAATTCCGCAGGGCGGCGAAGGGCCCGTCCTCGACAGGAGCCGCCTCGGCGCAGGAGCAGGGGCCCTCGTTCAGATTCGCTCCGCAGCGCGGGCAGATGCCTCTGCAGTCGTCGGCGCACAAGGGCACGAGGGGCAACTCCAGCAGCAGCGCCTGCTCGATGAGAGGCGTCATATCGATGACGCGGTTCTCGGGCAGGTACTCGAACTCATCGCTCTCCAGGTCGTCCGGAGCCGCCCCTTCCTCGCCGCCGACGATGAAGTAGCCCTCGATATCGCCCTCCAGCTCGTAGGTCACGTCCTCCAGACAGCGGGCGCAGGCCGTAAGCGCGGCCGCCTTCGCGTCGCCCATCACCAACAGGGCGCCTCCGGTATTCGTCACATCCACCGACCAGGTCACCGGCCCGGCGAAGCGGTAGGCATCGGCGCCGGCCGCAAGCTCGTCGAGGGCGGCCTCACCCTCGAAATGTCGGCTCTCGGCGGTCTCGAGCAGCTCCTCGGGAACGGCTACGGTCGTCATATTCTCTCTCGCCATGACGGCACCTTCTTTCTCTTTCCGGCGGTCTCGGAAACCGCCCGCCGGCACGCAGGATCTAAGGAATGCCGGCGATTCCAACAAAAAGGGCGCACCTGCGAAGGCGCGCCCGGAAGCTTCGTGCCGATTTGCCCTATCGCGCGTTCAGCGAGGTGGCGTTCAGGCGGTCGCGGCAGCGGCGCGTGTTGTTCAGCAGCGTGTCGAGACTCTGCTCGATGTGCCCGAACACCTCGTCGGCGTAGTCCTCGGCGCCGGCACGCGTCTGGCGCTCCAACTCGCGGGCGTCGGCCAGGATGGTGTCGGCCTGCTGCTGGGAGATGCGCACGATCTCCTGCTCGCTGGCGATCGTGATGGCCTGGCTACGGGCGTCCTCGATCATACGATTGGCCTCCACCTCGGCATCGTCCAGAAGGCTCTGGCGCTCGCGCACAATTTGGCGAGCCTGAGAGAACTCGGCGGGGAACAGGTCGCGAATCTCGTCCATGATGTCGAACGCAGCGGCGATGTCCACCTGGCGCAGGTTGCTCTTGCCGAAGACGGGCTTCGAGTCCTCGAGAAGAATCGAGAGCTCCTCGAGCAGCCCCAACACTCCGGTTTCGTCCATTGCTGTTCCTTCCTGACTATCGCACCGCGCCGCCCGGGCCCTTCCGGCCGTGGGCCTCAGCACGCAATCCATCCATGATGAGTTTTTCTATTCTATCATGATGGAAAAGCTATGTAATACAACGGCTACACCGTGCACAAACGCTCCATGAGGTGAAACCTAGCCGTCATCTTGGACGCTGCGCTCCAGAAAGTCGACGGCCGTGTCGCCGAAACGGCGGTGCGAGACGATATCCCAGCCACGCTCGACGGCCAGCGCCTCCACGGCCGCGTCATGGGCGCCGTCGTGCTCGTAGCTTGCCAGCACGTCCCCCGCAAGCGAGCCCGCTGCATCGAGCCGCCCGAGAAGGTCGAGCACCTCGGCGGCCCCAAGGGCGTAGGGCGGGTCGAGGAACACCAGATCGAAGGGGGCTCCTGCCATCGGCGCCGGCAACCGCTTGAGCACGTCGCCCCGCATAAGCCGGGCTGTGTCGCGGTTGAGGCCCAACGTGCGCATATTCCGCTCGATAACGTCCGCGGCACCGCGGTCTCGCTCGCAGAACACCGCCGAGACGGCCCCGCGCGAGAGCGCCTCCATGCCAAGCGCCCCCGAGCCCGCGAAGGCGTCGAGCACCCGGGCGCCGGCGAAACCTCCGCGCGCCGAGTGGATGGCGCTCATGAGCGACTCCCGCACCCGATCGGTGGTGGGGCGGGTGCCGTCGCCCTTCGGGGCGTCGAGCCTCCGCCCACGGAACTCTCCGGCAATGATGCGCATAGCCGCGCTCCTTTCACTCTCATCTCAATCGTGGCAGTGCGTAGAGGAGGCGCGGGATGCTCCAGCCGAGCGAGTTCCGCAAGCGCTCGGAACAGTCCAGTGGACTGTTCCGCCGAGCGAGGACTGTCCGAGCGAATTGGAGCATCCCGCGTCTCCGACGGGCGATGAGCCCCTCAAGCCTACCCGCCCACGGCCTCGCCGGCGAAGGCCAGGCGCACTTCCCGGGCCATGGCGCGGTGGTCGGGCTCTTCCAGGTCGGGGTCCACATCCAGAAGGGCGGCGGCGTCGGCGTGGGCCGCCTCGATGACCGCCCCGTCCCGCATGATGTTCACGAGCTTCAGCCCGCTGGCCCCATGCTGGCGGTTGCCGAGGATATCGCCTTCCCGCCGCAGGGACAAGTCGAAGGCGGCCAGCTCGAAGCCGTCATCGGTGGTCTCCATGGCCGCCAGGCGCGCGAGGGATTCCTCCCGGGTGGAGGCGGACAGCAGGTACACCTCGGCGGCCTTGGTGCCGCGGCCCACACGCCCGCGCAGCTGGTGGAGCTGGGCCAGACCGAATCGGTCGGCGTCCTCGACGATCATCACCGTGGCGTTGGGCACGTCCACGCCCACCTCGATGACGGTAGTGGCCACGAGCACCTGCACCTCGCCAGCACGGAAGCGCTCCATCACCTCGCGTTTCGCCTCGGTGCCCATGCCGCCGTGGAGCAGCTCAACCACGTAATCGGGGAAGGTGTTTCTCTGCAGCATCTCGGCCTCGCGGGTAGCCGCGGTCACATCGTCGTCGAAGTCGTCCGCGTCCTCGATGGCCACGGCCGGGTGGTACTCCTCCCCCGCCGCATCGGCATCGGACTGCTTGCCAGCCGCCTTCTCGTCGCGCTCCTCGGCACCCTTGCCCACGAGCGGGCACACCACATACACCTGCTCGCCGCGGGACAGAGCCGCGCTCGCAGCGTCGAAAGCCTCGCCGGCCTGCTCGCGGCGCAGCACACGCGTGGTGCGCGAGACGGCGTCGTGAGGGCGGTGCTTGATATAGGACAAGGTGAGGTTGCCGTAGAGCGCGAGGGCGAGGGTGCGCGGGATGGGCGTAGCCGTGAGGTAGAGCGCATCGGGCGCCTCCCCCTTGGCCAGCAGGCGCGTGCGCTGATCCACGCCGAAACGCTGCTGCTCGTCGATAACGGCGAGGGTGAGGCGCGCCGGCGCCACGTCGTCGGAGAGGAGGGCGTGGGTGCCGACGAGCACGTCCACGTCGCCCGCGGCGAAGCGCTCGGTGATGGAGGCGCGCTCGGCGGCCGGCGTGGAGCCGGTGAGCAGCGCGCAGGTGACGCCCGCTTGGGCGAGCAGCCCGCCCAAGCCCTCCGCATGCTGGCGGGCGAGCACCTCGGTAGGTGCGAGCAGCATGGCCTGGCCACCCGTGTCGGCGGCTGCGGCCAGGGCGAATCCGGCCACGACAGTCTTGCCGGTGCCCACATCGCCCAAAAGCATGTGGTTCATCGCCGAGGGGGCGGCCATGCCCTCCAGTATCTCGTCGCGGGCGCGCTCCTGCTCGCCGGTGAGCGCGAAGGGCAGCTGCGCGGCGAAGGCGGCCACGCACGGTCCATTCACCGTATGGGCGGTGGGGTGCGCGTCGCGGGAGCGCTCGGCGCCCTCCTGCATGAGGAAGAGTTCCAAATAGAGCACTTCCTCGTAGACGAGCCGCCGTCGCGCCTCGGCCACCTCGGCCATGCTCTGCGGGAAGTGGATGGCGCGCAGCGCGGCAGCCCGGCTCATGAGCCGGTAGCGCAGGCGCAGACCCAGGGGCAGCGGATCGAAGGCGCCCTCGGCCTCTTCCAATCCGTTGGCCACGATGCGACGCACCCAGGCGGCCGAGAGCTTCTCGGTGGCCGGGTGCACGGGAACGACCGCCCCGGTGATGCCCTCGCCCTCTCCGATCACCTCGATGAAGGGGTTGGTCATGCGCTTGTAGCCGTAGTCGAAGATCACCTTCCCGGCCACGGCCACCGCATCCCCCGCCTTTATCTGATCCATGAGCCAGGGTTGGCGGAAGGCCGTCACAACGAGAATGCCCGTGCCGTCGGTAACGGCGATTTCCACGAGCTTCAGGTTGTAGCGGGGCTTCTTCAGCTTGATCTCGTGCACAGTGCCTCGCACGGTGCACGTCTCCCCGATGCGCGCCGAGGCGCAGGTTTCCACCGAGGAAAGATCCACGTACGAGCGGGGGAAGTGCGTCAGCAGTTCGCGCAGCGTGCGAATACCCAGCTTCTCCAGGGCCTTCGCCCGCGCAGGACTGACCAAACGGACCCGATTGACGGGCCCGTCCAATGCCAACGTAGCTTTTTCCCGATCAATGGGCACGAATGTCCCCTATCCCAGCTATGGTAATGTCGAAAGCGGAACGGGCGGTGTGCCCACCAAGCGAGTTCCGCAGCGAACGGGACAGTCCAGTGGACTGTCCCGCCGAGCGAGGACTGTCCGAGCGACTGGGTATGCCGCCCGTTCTGCGCCCCCGAGGGATTTCGAGCATGTTACTCAACCGAGAAAACAATGGGGTACAAAGGCTGCTCGCCGCGCTGGGCGTCAACTTCCAAGTCTTCGTAAACCGCCTCGATCTCGGTCACGAGCGCCTCCAGATCCTCATCGCCGTAGCCCTCGCCGGCCAAAAGCGTGCACGTGTCGGCGTCTTCGGCATCCATCTTCGCGAGCAGCTTGAGCACCGTGCCGTCGATGGAATCGTCCACCGCCTCGATAGAGCCGTCGGCAATGCCGATGACGTCGCCTTCGACGATGGGATTGCCCTCGGCGTCCTTCGAGTCGCGGGTGGCCCAAGTGACCTCGCCGGTCTTCACCGCAGCAGCGGCCTCGGCCATCTCCTCCACATTGGTCTCCAAGGAAGCGTCCTGATCCACCGAGAACAGAGCCGAGAAGGCCTGGGGCACCGACTTGGTGGGCACCACGGCGCAGGAAACCTCGGCGAGCTCGGCGGCGGAGTTGGCCGCCATGATGATGTTCGAGTTGTTCGGCAGGACGATGACGGCATCGGCGTTCACCGAGCCAATGGCATCGAGCAAGTCCTTCGTGGAGGGATTCATGGTCTGGCCGCCCGAGACGACCACATCGACTCCGAGGCTCTTCAAGATAGCGGCATTGCCCTCGCCGGCGGCCACGGCCACGAATCCGAGGGGCTTGCGCTGCGCCTCCTCTTCGGCGGCGAGCTTCTCGGTGCGCTCGACCGACTGCATCTGCATATTGTGGATGAACACCTCGGACACCTGGCCGCGCTCGAGGAAGTAGGCCAGCACCTGATCGGGATGATCGGAGTGCACGTGCACCTTGAACTTCGGCACGTCGCCCACGCACAACTCGCAATCGCCCATGGTGGACAGGAAGTTCAGCGCCTCCTCGCGGTCGAGCGTGTCGGAATCGACGAGGAACTCGTTGCAGTAACGGTACTGCGAGCCCTCCCAGTCGTTCACCTGCTCGATCTCCACCTTCGGATGCGACGCGCGGCCAAAGGACAGCTCATCGACCATGGTGCCCGCCCGACCCAAAAGCGCTGTGGTGAAGGCATCGAAGATGATAGCGAGGCCGAAGCCGCCGGCGTCCACCACGCCGTGCTCCTTGAGCACGGGCAGCAGATCGGGGGTGCGCTGCACCGATGCGTACGCCTCGGCCACGATGGCATCGAGGGCCTCCTCGGTGGAAAGCCCCTCCTCCTCGGCGTTCCTCGCCGCTGCGGCCGCATCGCGCAGCACCGTGAGGATAGTGCCCTCCACGGGCTTGCGCACAGCCTGGAAGGCCACTTCCACGGCCTTGGCGAAGGCGGCGGAAACCGATGCGGTGTCGAAGACGTCGTAGCCTTGGCTGCCCTCGCACAGGCCGCGCAGGATCTGGGAGGTGATGACGCCGGAGTTGCCGCGAGCGCCCATGAGCGCGCCGGTGGTAATGGCTTTGCGCACCTCGTGCGCGCTGGCGCCGATGGCGAGGTTGGCCACGTTGCCCACCACGCTCTGGATGGTCAGCGACATGTTCGTGCCCGTGTCGCCATCGGGCACGGGGAACACGTTCAGGCGGTTGACCTCCTCCTTGCGCTCGTCGAGCGTCTTGGCGGCGGCGGCCACGGCATTCAGGATATTGTTGGAAGTGTAAGTAGACATAAGCGTTTGATGCTCCTTCAAGGGCGACGCGATGCGGGCCGCTTCCTCGCGACCCCGCCGGCACCCGGCTCAAGTGGGGGCTAGCGACGCACCTTGACGTCCATCACGTGCACGTCGACACCGGCCAGCGGCACGCGCGCGTACTCCTTCAACGCAAAGCTGACCTGATCGATAAGATTGCGCGACACCGTGGCGATGTTGGTGCCGTACTCCACGATAATATAGAGGTCCACGTGCACGCCCTCGTCGAGGCTGTTGACCACCACGCCGCGGCGCAGGCGGCTGGCGGGGAGAATCTTCGCGATGCCGTCGGCGGCGTTCGGCGCGCACACGCCCACCACGCCGTAGCACTCCATAGCGGCATTGCCGACCAAATCGGCCAGCACGTCGTTGGCGACGTGCAAGTTGCCGGAAATCGCAGAACTCATGGGAGGTATCCTTTCCTCTGAGTTTTCACATACGTTCGTGCAAAGAGTATAGCGCAAGGAAGATAGCGGCGCGGTTACCCGCGGTTGACCGTCGGGCATATTCCACAATCACCCGCGACTCCCGCAGGGCCTAAGGGGCGGCTTGCCGCACTTCGCCCGCACGCCCTTCGCAGGGCGGGCGCAGCCGCCGGACGCCTCCCGTCGCTTTGGAAAACGCTCGGTCGAGACGCTTCCCTTTCCATAGACGACCATTGCGCAAACACGAAAAGCCCGCAAGGGCGGGCTTTCGGGGTTCGAGCACTTCAGGGAAGCGAGCTGCTAGGCGCGCTCCACCTTTCCGGCCTTCATGCAGGAGGTGCACACGTTCGCGCGACGGACATGGCCCTTCGCATCGCGAATGGTGATCTTCTGGATGTTCGGACGGAACATGCGGTTGCTCACACGATGGGAGTGGCTGATGCTACGACCAGCGACGGGGTGCTTACCGCAAACTTCGCAAACCTTCGACATTGCTATCAACTCCGTTAAACCAAATTACTTGTTTAAGACACAGCCTTGTTAATATACCACAGCCCCACAGGCTGTTACAAGAAAAATTTTACGCGATCACTAGGAGACGTTTGCAGGACGGACAAATGCCCAGGGGGGCCTGGCTGCGCAGGTCGATGAGCCGGCCGCCTTCGATGGGCATGCGGCACACGCCGCAGCGGGAGCCGTCGAGCACGCCGACGGACACGCCGCCCGAGCGGGCCGCGATGCGGTCGTAGCTGCGCACGAGCTCGGCATCAACCTTCGCCTCCACCTGGCCGCGGCCGGCCTCCAGCTTGGCGATGGCCAGCTTCAAATCGCCGCCCTGCTTCTGAAAGGAGTCGATGGCCTGCTGCTCCTTGGCCGCCAGCTCCTCCAGCGCGAGCGCGATCTGGGCCTCCATGGCTGTGATCTTATCGAGCTCGGCCTGCACGCCGATGCGCTCCTCGGCGATGGTACCGCGGCGGCGCACGATGCCGGCGAGCTCTTTGGTACGGGCCTCCACGTTGCGGAAATCGCCATGGGCGGCGTCGATGGCCGCCTGCACGCCGGCCTCCTTCTTGGCCAGGGAGGCATCCTCGTCGTCAATGCGCGTGATCTTCCTCGCCGTGACGCGCTTCAGCTCGGCCACCTTCTCGGCCTTCGCCTCGATCTCCGTCGTCTTCTCGCGGGCCGCCACGATAATGGAACGCTGGGGCAAGTCGTCGAGCTCCTTGGTCAGGCGCTTGACCTCCAGATCGATGCGCTGCAGCTCAAACAGGCCTTCGATGTCCTCGCGCGTCGCTTCCATGGGCGTCTCTCCTTCAGATCGGATGAATACCCGACAATGATAGGCGAAAACACCGCCGTTGAGGGACGAGACCGAAAAAATCTATTTCGCGCTACACGCGAACGGCCTCGGGATACCACCAGTTGTCGCTCTGGTCGACGAGCACGATGGCCTCGGGCGGCACACCGGCGCGGTCGAGCGCCTCGGCAAGCACAGCGGTCAGCGGCAGCTCGCTCGCATCGTGACCGAGCTCGATGACCGCCAGCCCTGCCTGGGAGAGATCAAGCGCGCTGTGGTACTTCATCTCGCCGCACACGATGACGTCGGCGCCGGCCGCCAGGGCCGCCGCGCCGGTATCGCCCGCCGAACCGGTGCAGGTGACCGCTCGGCGCACCGCCGCCTCCGGATCGCCCCACACCCGCGGGGCGCGGCCGAACACCGCCGTGCAGCGTGCGGCCAAACGCGCGAGGGTCTCGGGCGCATCGCCGTTGGCGGGCACCTCGCACACCTGGCCGTAGCCCTTGCGACGCGACGAGGAGAGCGGCTCGGCGAGCTTGCCCGTGAACTTCAGACCGAGCATGCCGGGCAACACCCGGGCGGCCGCAGGGCTCACATCAAGTGCCGTATGGAAATCCATGAGGGCCACCTGATGGCGGATAGCCGCCCACACCCCGGCTCCAGCGCAGACCGCCGTACTCGCCTCAGGGGCGAAGGTGTCGGGTGCGGCCAAGTAGGCGGGATGGTGGGTGAGCAGCACGTTGGCGCCGGCAGCGGCGGCCTCGGCGATAGCGGCTACCGTGGGATCGAGGGCCACGGCCACGCGGGTCACCGGCAGCGACCGCTCCCCCACCAGAAGCCCCGTGCGGTCCCAGCCTTCTGCATCCTCGGCGGGAAACTCCTTGAGCAAGGCGGCCTCGAGCGCGCCCACGGTCATGGAAAACGACTTTCTCGCCAGCTCGCTCGTGCCGCGCTTCGAAAGCGCATCCTTCTTCGTCGGAGCGCCGCCGCGCCCCCCTTTACTGAACAGACCCATAGCGATCAGCTTCCTTCGACGCTCAGGCCCATGCGCATGCACCGGCCCTCGACTTTCGTTTCACAGGCGCATTGCCGAACTGCTCGGAGGCAGAGCGAGCGACGCGCACCTCACTCGATGGTAATACTTCGGCGGTCCCCCGTGGCTGTCGGGACGGTAACGCTTCTATAGCCCGCCTCGTACATGAGGTCGTAGGCACGGCGGATGTCGCGGGCCACGTTGGCCGGATCGTGGGAGTCACAGCCCACGGTGCAGGGCACGCCGGCTCGGCGAAACGCCGCCAGCAGGGCCGGGGCCGGGAACATCTCGGCGCAGGCGTAGTAGGCCCCCGACGTGTTCACCTCCACCATGCGCTCGCCGGCCCGAGCCGCCTCGGCCATGGCCTCGTAAAAGGGCCCCAGATCGAAGGTCGGGTAGAAGCCGAACTTCTTCGCCAGATCGGGATGGCTCATGGCGTCGTAGGGGTTCGTTCGATTCGCTGCGGCCTCGCACCACAGCTCGCCGTAGCGCCGCCAGATGGCATCGGGGGCGCCGGGTTCCTCCCAACGGCCGCGCTGAGCCGGGTCGTCGAAGGCCCAGCCGTCGATGAAGTGCACGCTGCCGAGCTTGAAGGCGAAGGGGGCCAGAGCAGCCTCGTCCAAGGCGCGGTCCTCCAAGTCGCCCAGATAGTCCATCTCGGTGCCCACGATGAATTCCACCGAGGGATGGGCGGCGCGGGCCTGCTCGATCTCGGCCAAGTAGCGCGGCAGGTTCTCCTCGGTCATGGAGAGATAGCGATCCGGGTCGAAGGCTGCCGACAGCGGGAAGTGCTCGGTGAAGGCAAGCGTGGTCAGGCCGGCGGCAGCTGCGGCGTCGGCATATTCCGCCACAGAGCCGACGCCGTGGCCGGAGTACACGCAGTGGCAGTGGGTGTTGACGAGTTCCATAGCTCTCCTTACCAGTTCAGAACTTTTTGGGCGGCCTTCGCGAAGGCGTCGATGTCCGCCTCGGTGGTGTAGCGGCCCATGGAGATGCGCAGGGCGTTGAAGGCGATATCCCCGCTGATGTCCATGGCCTTGAGCACATGGCTCGGTTCCAGGGAATGGGACGAGCAGGCACTGCCCCCGGCCACGCAGAAGCCGAGCTGGTCGAAGCGCAGCACCATAGTCTCGCTCTCCCACTCGTCGGCCAGCACGTGCACGATGTTGGGAAGGAAGTCGCGGCTGCCCGGATCCACCTCCACCGTGGCCTGGAAGCCGTCCAAGCCCCCGAGGGCCCCGTACAGCTTGTCGCGCAGAGCCCGCAGGCGCGCCGATTCGTCCTCCTCGCGGGCCGCAGCCGCCTCGCAGGCCGCGGCAAAACCGACGATGCCGGCCACGTTCTGGGTGCCGCTGCGCCGACCGCCCTCCTGGCCCCCGCCGAGCAGGAACGGGGCGAAGGGAGCGCGGGCCTTGAGGTACAGGGCGCCCACCCCCTTCGGGCCGCCGATCTTGTGGGCCGAGAAGGAGGCGGCGTCCACACCGAGCGCCTCCATGTTCAGGGGCATCTTCCCCAGGGCCTGCACGGCATCGGTGTGGAAGAGCGCCCCGGTCCTGTGGGCCAGAGCCGTCAGCTCGGCGATGGGCTGAATGGAGCCCACCTCCGAGTTGGCGGCCTGCACCGACACGAGCACCGTGTCGGGGGTGAGGGCCTCTTCCAGGACGCGGGCCTCGATGAAGCCCTGGCGGTCGGGGCGCAGGTAGGTGACGCGCACGCCCTCGGCCTCCAGGCGGCGGCAGGGGGCGAGCACCGCGTCGTGCTCGATGGCCGAGGTGATCACATGAACGGGACGATTGCCCCGACCGGCCAGGCGCCGCTGGTCGCGGGCGGCAGCCACGAGCCCCGCGATGGCCGCGTCGTCGGCCTCGGTGGCCCCGGAGGTGAACACGATCTCGTCGGGCCGTCGCGCGCCCAGGGCGCGGGCCACGCGGCGTCGGGCATCCTCGAGCAGGTCGAAGGCCGCCCGGCCCAGACCGTAAAGCCCGTTGGCGTTGGCGTTCACGGCCAAGTTCGCCGGGCCGGGCACCTGGAAGGGTTCCATGGCTCGGGCCGCCTCCTCGCACAAAGGAGCGGTGGCGGCGTAATCCAGGTAGACGGGAAGCTGCGCATCCATAGGGCCTACGCCTCCCCGCCGGCCAGGGCGGTCAGGCGCGCCACGTCGGCTGCCGCCTGCACCGTCTGCAAGGCGAGCGCCGGGTCGGCGGCCTTGAACACGGCGTTGCCGCACACGAGCACGTCGGCGCCGGCCGCGGCCACAAGCGGGGCGGTAACCTCGCCGATACCGCCGTCCACCTGGATGAGCATGGACTCGTTGCCCGCCGCCCGGGCACGGGCCGCCACCTCGGCCACCCTCCGATCGCTGCCGGCGATGTAGCTTTGACCCGAGAAGCCCGGCTCCACCGACATGACGAGCGCCATATCCAGCCGGTCGATGACCGGATCCAAGGCAGATACGGGGGTCTTGGGCTTCAGGGCCGCGGCGGCCTTGCACCCCGCCTCGTGGATCATCGCCACGGCGCAGACGAGCTCGTCGGCGGTGAGCGCCTCCGCATGCACGTTCACCAAATCGGCCCCGGCGTCGATGAACCAGGGAATCTCGGTGAGGGGGTTGTCGATCATGAGGTGCACATCGCAGACGAGCGAGGTGGCGGCTTTCAGCTGCTTCAAAAGCGGCACGCCCATGGTGAGGTTCGGCACGAAGTGGCCGTCCATCACGTCGATGTGCACGAAGCCGGCCCCCGCGGCCTCGATCATGGCAATGTCGGCCCCGAGGTTCATGAAGTCGGCGGACAGAATAGAGGGGGCGATTCTTACTGGTTGGTACATGGCGCATCCTCATCTCGCGAAGTTCCAGTGACGCTATTCTAGCGCACCAGTCGCAAGCGGCGGCGTATAATGGGCGACAGCGGCAAACCTGCATCCCAAGAGCGAGGAGCGCCCGTGGCCTGCGACGCACGCACCTTCTTCACCTACCCCACCGCCTTCGGCCCGGTGACCATCGGCGCCGACGGGACGTCGGTCACCGCCATCGTCCTCGGCGAGGCGACCCTTCCCGGCAAGCGCCGCCCGAGCGCGGTGTCCAATCGATGCGCCACCGAGATCATGGAATACCTTTCCGGCAAGCGGACGGCCTTCACCGTGCCGTGGGCAGCCGCGGGCACCCCCTTCCAGAAAGAGGCATGGGAAGCCGTGGCGCGCATCCCCTACGGTCAGGTGCGCACCACCCGCGAGCTGGCCGGTGCCCTCGGCGCGCCCGAGTCCTTCCGCACCGTGGGCGCGGCCGTGAGGAAGAGCCCCCTGGCGCTGATCATCCCCACGCACCGCATCGTCACGGCAGCCGGCAAACCCGTCAGCCCCGTAGCAACCGCCCTTCTGAACCTCGAACGGCAAAACGCTCGGTAGCGGATAGCGCCTCTCTTTTTGGCACGAAAGTTCGTTTTCGGTGCACGAAGCAGCACCTATCCGATTTTTTTCCGTCGATATGCATCATTTTCGCATCATAAACGGCGAGAAGCGGGCTGCTGGCACGGCGTTCTGCACCAGAACCGAACTTTTGCACCAGAATCGACGGTGCCGACCCACAGCCTATGCCGCGAGCGCCGCGTCCTGCAGCGCGTCCAGCTTCGCCATGCACTCGTCCACCGATGCGCCGGCCAAAAGGTCGCGCACGATAAGGCACACGTTGCCCCATTGCTCCACGTCCATGGCGGCGTTGGAAGCCAGCACGTAGGTATCGGCCTGCACCAGATCGTTCAGGGGCCGTAGCGGCTCTGCGCAATCCACGACCACGTTCTTGGAGGGCGAGATAACGCGGTTCGTCTCGGCGTACAGCCGCAGGGCCTCGTCGGAGAGCATCACATCCATAGCCGCCAGGGCCTCCTCGCCGTGCTCGGCATCGGAGGCCACCCCGTAGCCGGTCATGGACAGCACGGGCATGGGACCGCGCTCGCTCGGGAAGCCGATCACCTCCATAGCGAAAGAGGGGTTACCGTAGGCGGTATCGGTATTCGCCGCGCCCCAGTAGGCCACCACCATGGGGCTCTTCCCCGCCATGAAGTCGGCTCCCTCGCCGGCCCCCTCGAAGGCCTCGCTCCTAAGTGCGTTGCCCGCATCGATGTAGCCGGCATCCACCAGCTTCTTCAGAAACTCGAAGCCCGGGCGCATGTAGTCGCTGTAGCGGGCCTCGCCGGCGTTCAAGGCGGCCACCTCGGCCTCGATGTCGCCGCCGTTGTACAAATCGGCGTAGGCCTGGGCGAAGACGAAGGTCTCGAGCCACCAGCGGTTGGCCCCTAAGGGCACGTCATAGCCCTTCTCCTTCAGAACGCGGCAGGCCTCGAGGAACTCATCCGGGGTGCTCGGCAGGGCAAGCCCGCATTCCTTGAAGATGTCCTTGTTCACGAACAGGCCGTAGGCCACCACCTCCTGGGGTATGGCCACCAGCTTGCCGTCCACGGTGTTGGACACGCGCACCTCCTCGCGCAGGTTCTGGGCAGAGGAGAGCCCCGACAAGTCGGCAAGCTTGCCCTCGGAGCCCAGGGCCACAATGACGTCGGAGTTCAGCAGGTACAGATCGTCCCTGGCGCTGCGCACCCGATCGAGGCACACTTCATCATAGGTCTTATCCTGGTAGTCCTCGGCGGTGTAGGTGCGGTAGGCCACGGTCAGGCCCAGGGCCTGCTCGGCCATGGCGATGGTCTGGTCGCTGGCGGTGCGGGCTGTGTTCTCGGCATCGGGGCTGACCTTCTCCATAGGGCTGAAGAAGTTCACCACCGGGCCGTCGTCGCCCTCATCGTGCACGGCCAGATTCCGCGTCCCCTCGCCGCTCCCGCAGGCAACCAGGGTCAGGGCCGCGAAGACCGCCACGGCACTGCTGACGATGCGGCGGCGCAGGCTCCCACGCTGCTGGATCATGACCGTCCTTTCTCGACAAGGAGATCGACGGCCCGCTTCAAGTCGCCGATCTCCAAAGGCTTCGCCACATGGGCGCTCATGCCGGCGGCAAGGGCCGCCTTCTCGTCCTCGACGAAGGCATCGGCCGTCATGGCAATGATGGGGATGGTGCGGGCATCGGGGCGCTCCAGAGCGCGTATGGCGCGGGTCGCGGCGTGGCCGTTCATCACGGGCATCTGCACGTCCATGAGGATGGCGTCGAACTCCCCGGGCTCGCAGGCCTCGAAGCGCTCCACGGCGAGCTGGCCGTTCTCCACAACCTCCACCGTGGCGCCCTCCAATTCCAGCAGCTCGCTCAGGATGCCGGCATTCAGGAAGTTGTCCTCGGCGGCCAGGAAGTGCTTGCCCTGAAGGACTGCGTCGTAGGCCGCGGCCGCGTCGGCTTGCCCCGCTCCGGTGATGTCCTCCACCTTGCGCCTCAAGGTGGAGAGGAAGAAGGGGCGCGTGAGCACGCCGGCCCACGGCGGCAGGGTCAGGCCCTCCTCCACATCGAAGTTGTGATCCAGCACGAACACGAGGGGCACCGACCGATCGTCGGCCGCCCCTGCCGCCGAGCGCAGGGCACCGGCCGCCTCCAGGCAAGCGGAGCCGAGCACGTCGCAGCAGACGAGGACGATCTGGTAGCCGCCCGTCGGCGCGGCCGCCTCGGCCCGGGCGAAGGCCTCCTCCACCGACGGCACCGTATCCACCCGCACGCCGGTGCCCTCCATCTGGCGCTGCGCGGTCTCGCGGCCGGCGGCCGTGGGATCCACCACGAGCATGGCGTCGATGCCCTGCGAACGCCAGAAGAAGCCCTGGGCCTGCTCGTCGGGAATGCGCAGCTCCAAATCGACTCGGAACAGCGAGCCGACCCCTTCGGTGCTCTCGGCCTCGATGGTGCCGCCCATGAGCTCCACGAGACTCTTGGTGATGGACATGCCAAGGCCCGTGCCCTGCACCTTGTTGGTGGTGCTGTTCTCGGCCCGCGTGAAGGAATCGAAGATAGTGGCCAGAAACTCCGGGGTCATGCCGTAGCCGTCATCCTCCACCTCGATGCGGATACGCTCGAACTGGCTGGAGTGCTGCGCCAGGCCGATGAAGCGCAGGCAGATATGCCCGCCCTCCGGCGTGTACTTCACGGCATTGGACAAGAGGTTGATGAGGATCTGGTTCAGGTGGGTCTCATCCCCGATCAAGCGCTCATGGTTCACGCCCGCGATCTCGGTGCGGAAGGTCTGGTGCTTGTCGCGGGCCATGGGACCGATGATGGACTCCACGGCCACGAGGGAGTCGCCCAAGTTGAACTCGGTCAGGGTCATGGTGGCCTTGCCGCTCTCGATCTTGGAGATGTCGAGCACATCGTTGATGAGGTCGAGCAGGTGGCGCCCCGAGGCCATGATCTTGCTGGCGCAGTCCCGTACCTTAGCCGGGTCATCGGCCTCCTTGGCGATGATGGTGGTGAAGCCGAGCACCGCGTTCATAGGCGTGCGGATGTCGTGGGACATATTGGCGAGGAAGGCCGACTTCGACTCGTTGGCCACCTCGGCCGCCTGGAGGGCCCGAGTCAGCTGCTCGTTGTGAAGGGCCCGCTCCGCCTCCTGGGCCTTCTGCAGCTGGAGCTGCCGGCGGCGATTGTAGGCGTAGATGACGACGCACAGCACGAAGGCCGCCACTGCAATGGCGATGACGAGGGCGATGGCGGTGTTGACCGCGTCGGCTTCCTTCTGAATGGCGGTCATGGGCACGTAGCCTACCAGATAGGTGGTGCCCCCGTTGATGGACCACAGGTAGCACAGCGAATCGCGGTCCTTCACCTGGTGGGCGAACATGACGGAGGACTTGTCGGCGATGCCGCCCTCCACGAGGGCCAGCGTCTCCTCGTCCAGCACGTTGTTGGCCCGGTAGAAGTCCTCCAGGTTCAAATGCCCCGCATCGCGCTCCCCCATGCCCGCAGGCTTCAGCACGAAACGCTCGCTCGTGGCATCCATCAGGTACAGAACCGCCTGCTTGTCGTAGAAGCCCTCGGGCAAGGATCGCTCGATGGCGTCGTAGACGTACTCGGCGTACAGAGTGCCCACCGTCTCGCCGTCGCGCTCGATGGGGCAGGCGATGGTGTAGGCCCAGGTGCCCAGATGGTTGACATAGGACTGGGAGATAGGCAGCCCCATAACCGTGCCGCCGGCGGAGAAATCGAGATCGACGGGACTGAACGGCTCGCCGTCGTTGGAGATCCCCTCGCTCGCGCCTGCGGGCACCACCGACAGCTTGGCCGTGGTATCGTTGTTGCGCAGGTTGAGAATGTAGGCCTCGGGATCGGGTGCCGCGGCGATCTCCTCGGCGATGAGCTCCTGGAACTCCGCCTCGCTGCGCATAATGGCCTCGACGGTGTTCTCGATGAGGTTCAGATTCTCGTTGAGGTTCTGAATAGCGGCTTCGGACATATCGTCGTAAGTCTGCCGCGCCACCCCGTAAATGGAGGCGCCCATGGCGACGAAGATCGCAAGGACGACGATGACCCAACGGCCAAAGGCCCTCTTATGGCCGTTCTTCGCTTCGCTTTCCACCACAGCCTCCTCCTCATTCGAGCATTTGATAACGGTACGGTATCAGAGGGAAAACTGCAAGAGCAAAACCGCCGCTCCCCTGGTGACAGGCAATTTCTCCCATAAAAAAAAGCGACCCTCCGGCAGGGGAACCGGAGGGCCGCAGCGCAGTACGCACGGAGGAGAAGGGGAAACGTGCGCATGGACTTGGTTTCCGCCGCGAGGGTTTTGAGAGAGAGGAGAGAGGAGGGTTCACGCAGGAGACGGTGCGACGGAAGCTCTGGGTATGTTGTCAAGATCCGCGCGGATCGGATTCGCTTTCGCGCCCTCCCCGCTCGGCTGATGACAACAATAAGGCCTTCTCGCTTCCCCAATAGCGAGAAGGCCCGTCGGTTGCGCCGACGTATGCGCATCGTTTACCAGGCGAAACCTGATAATGCAGGTGAACAATTCAGTATTGGAGAAGCAGGCGCGAGATGCGGGGCGGGGTCCGCGCGCAGTTCCGCAGCGAACGGAAATGCCCAGTGGGCATTTCCGCCGAGCGAGGACTGTTTGAGCACGGCGCCCCCGCCCCGCATCTCGCGCCGGACGACCCGCAATCAGCCTAGTAGAACTCGGACTTGAGGGGCCGGTCGATGAGGGCGGCGGCGGCCTCGCGGGGGCTCACGGCCTCCCACACCACGCTGCGTACCGTGTCGGTCAGGGGCAGCTCCACCCCGTAGCGCTCCTCCAAGGTGCGCAGGGTCTTGCAGGCGATGGCCCCTTCCACCACCATGTGGGTCTGGGCCGTGAAGTCGTCCAGGGTAAGGCCCCGGGCCACGTACTGCTCGCCGAAGCGGCGGTTGCGCGAGTGCTGGGACATGCAGGTGACCACCATGTCGCCGGCACCCCCCAAACCCATGCAGGTGAGGGCCTCGCCGCCGGCGGCCACTACCATGCGGCTCATCTCGGCCAGACCGCGGGTGATGAGCAGGGCCGCCGTGTTGTCGCCAAATCCCATGCCGTAGCTGATGCCCACGGCGATGGCGATGACGTTCTTGAAGGCAGCGCACAGCTCCACGCCCACGGGATCGTCGGAGGTGTAGGTGCGGAAGAAACGAGTGGCGAACAAGTCGCGGAAGAACAGCGCCGTCGCCTCCGAAACGCTGGCCACCACGGCGGCCGAGGGCTTGCGGCAAATGACCTCCTCGGCATGGGTGGGGCCCGACAGCACCGCCAGCCGGTCGCCGTTGCCCAGCTCGGCGGCGAAGGTGTCGATGGGCAGAAGCCCCGTCTGCTCCTCCACGCCCTTGGAGCAGATGACGATGGGCGTATCAGGTGCGATCAGCGCAGCCAGATCGCGGGCCACGGAGCGCAGGGCCGCCGACGGGGTCACGATGACCACGGCCTCGGTGCCCTCGCACGCCTCGGCGTAGTCTGAGGTGGCGCGGATGGCGTCGGGCAGGCGGTAGTCGGACAGATAGCGCGGGTTGCGATGGTCGGCATTCACAGCCTCGGCCACCTCCGGCGTGCGGGCCCACAGCATCACCTCGTGCCCGGCCTCGGCCAGCACCAACGCCAGTGCCGTCCCCCAACTGCCGGCTCCGATAACGGCTACTTTCATGATCAGTTCCTTCCTCGTAAATCCCCGCCCGTCGGGACCACGCGGTATTCTGATTCGCTCAAACAGTCCTCGCTTTGTGAAACAGGACGTTTAGTCCTGTTTCAGTCGCTGCGGAACTCGCTCGGTCAGAACACCCCGTGTTCCCTCTACGCCGACCATGGTTGAAAATTTTATTGTGCGACCTTCTTCTTGCTGCCGATGCGGTTCTCGGTGCCGGCGCGCAGGCGGCCGATGTTAGCGCGGTGAGCCCAGATGACCACCAGCGCCGTGGCCAAGATAATGACCCACGCCACCCAATTGCCCCAGTAGAAGTAGAGGCCCAGAAGCGGGCATACCACCGCGGCGGCGATGGAGCCGACAGACACGTAGCGCGTGGCCAGCACGCCCGCAGCGAACACGGCCACCTCGATGAGGAAGCCCACGGGCCCGTAGACGAACAGCAGGCACGCGGCGGCCACGGCAATGCCCTTGCCGCCGTGGAACTTCAACCAGGGGCTGAAGATGTGGCCCAACGCGCAGCCGGCAAAGGCGAGGGCCATGCAGAGAGCTACGGGGTTCAAAGTCGGATTGGAGGAGATGCCCAGGAGCAGCTCCCCATCGGCGGCGGCAATATCCATGGGCACCCCGGCCACCGCCGGCGCGAACACGTAAGCCGCCAGCCATCCCGACAAGAGCCCCTTCCCGAAGTCGAGCGCGAACACCGCAGCGCCCCCGGCTTTCCCCAGCGTGCGCATGGCGTTGGTGGTGCCGATGTTGCCGCTGCCCTCGTCGCGCAGGTCCTTCTTGAAGGCCAGCTTCGAGATGATGACGCCCCAGGGGATAGACCCCAGCAGAAACGAGACGATGAACGACAGAATCAAGTAGGTGACGACGGTGTCCACGGCCTAGTCCTTCTTCTTGAACTTGAAGCGGATGGGGGTGCCGGTGAGGTCGAAGGCCTCGCGCATGCGGTTTTCCAGGTAGCGCTCGTAGTTGTCGTCCACTACATCGGGGCGGTTCACGAAGAACGTGAAGTAGGGCGGGCAGGTGCCGGTCTGGGTGAGGTACTTCATGCGCAGCACGGCCTTGCCCTTCGACACGGTGTGGCCCGTCTCGCGGATGCCGGCGAGCCAGCTGTTCAGCTGGTTGGTGGGAATGGTGCGGCTGAAGTTCGCGTACACGGTGTCGATGGCGTCCCAGATGCGGTCGACGCGCTTGCCCGTGAGCGCCGAGATGGCCACCACGGGCGCGTAGCC
>Ga0073907_1000316_pt1 | contig 73802 bp, 62 predicted proteins | sample GluameincwithD2O_FD_65483 | JGI IMG/M metagenome (GOLD analysis project Ga0073907, IMG submission 65483) | Mouse cecum microbial communities from Vienna, Austria - Glucosamine amended microcosms incubated with D2O | ecosystem: Host-associated > Mammals > Digestive system > Large intestine >... | reverse complement strand
TGAAAAAGGCTTTATTCGCGCTGAAGTTATTAAATACGAAGATTTTATTTTTTATGGTTCGGAAGTAAAATGTAAAGAGGCCGGAAAGATGTCAGTAGAAGGAAAAGATTATATTGTGCAGGATGGAGATATGATGAATTTCCGTTTTAATGTATAGAAGAATGTGTGTCAAAAGTAAAACAGTTATAAAAGTTTACTTTTGACACATTTCCTTGTTATCTCATGTCAATAACTTCTACATCCGGATGTTTTGCTTTGTCAAAGCTGAAAAAGGAGTCGGAGGGTGCCGGAGTAAGTTGTTTTATATTTTGGATGACAATGGTTATGTTGTTGCCGTCTTTACCAAAGGAGGTTACTTTTTGAATGGAGGAAGTGGCCGGATTTACCCAGATTCCGATTTTTTCGAAATTTTTCTTTTCTTTCGGGTAGAGTTCTATGTAAGCAATACTATTGGTTGTGTTGATTAACTTTTGGGTAAATCCTTGGTTGTGAATATCAAACAAAGTGGCCGGATTCAGGAATTCTTCTTCATCGTCATTGGGATTTTTGATGTTTACTTCCTGTACTTCGGGCATGTAGGTGTATATTATTTTTCCGTCATAATAATTTTCAACATCCATTAGATTTAATTTGTACCTGTTTCCTTTCATCCAGGCTTTCCCTTCGTGAATTTCGTTGATGTTTTCTGTTTTGTTTTCCATAGCAAGCGTAAAACTTACTTCTGCTGCCGGGTAGGTTTTGAATTTGGCAGCAGCTTTGTCAAGAATTTCTTTGGCTTTCGGATCGCTCTGTGCCAGAATGCTGAAAGTCAGCATAGTCAATAGTAGTGTTGTAAAGTATCGCATAATGTATAAATTTTATATTCCTTGAAATTAAGACAAAGATAAGGAATGTACCGTATATTCTGAAATTTTATTTAGATTTGTCATTTGAAATGGGAAATGCCGAATGACGGGTGACGGCTTGTTCCCTGACCGGAAATCATAATCGTAATTTACGGATAATATGTTGTTATTTATCAAATTGGGCTTTTTCGATATTCTGGATATCCTGATTGTTGCTTTTATTTTTTATCAGCTTTATCGTCTGGTAAAAGGAACGGTGGCTATTAATATTTTTGCCGGAATATTTACTTTCTATCTGGTTTGGTTGTTGGTAGGGGCTTTCAATATGGAATTGATTTCTGCGTTTTTGGGTAAGTTTATCGGGATGGGGGTAATTGCACTTTTGATTGTGTTCCAGCCGGAAGTACGGCGTTTTTTATTGTTGATTGGAAGCCGGTATAATTTGCAGAATATTTTTAATCTGGAGAAAGTGTTTGCTAAGCCGGGAATTCAGGAACATGTTTCTGATGCGATAGTAGAGGCTTGTGCCAATTTTTCGGCAACCCAAACGGGTGCTTTGATTGTTTTTCAACAAAATACTGAATTGTATAATTATGCTCAGACAGGAGTAATGATGAAGGCTCAGGTTACAGATGAGCTGATTGAAAATATTTTCTTTAAAAATAGTCCTTTACATGACGGAGCAGTGATTATTACGGACAATAAAATTCTGGCTGCCCGTTGTATCTTACCGGTTTCCGACCGCCGGGACATTCCGGGGAGTATGGGATTGCGGCACAGGGCTGCTTTGGGATTGAGTGCAGTCAGTGATGCTTATGTGGTTGTTGTCAGCGAGGAAACCGGAAATATTACTTTTTTCAAGGATAGTAAGTATAAAGTGAGGGTAAGTCCGGAAGAATTAAGAAAATTATTGTCGAATGATTTTTCCGGGTTTGTGGTAAAATAAAACAGGAATCACCGGATAGTGATTCCTGTAATTCTGCTTTTCGTTCGGATGATTATAAAGTTTTCAAAAAAGTATTTACATTATCTTCAATCCGTTTTTGCACGTTGTTGTGTTCCGCTTTTTCAAATTTTTGGCCGGTGATGTTTTCATAAAGTTCAATATAACGGTCTGTAATTCCGGTTACGACTTTTGGAGTCATTTCCGGCACCTGTTGTCCGGCTTGTCCCTGAAAGCCGTGCTCCATTAGCCATTCGCGGACAAATTCTTTGGATAATTGTTTTTGTTTTTCCCCTTTGGCAAATCGTTCTTCATAGCCGTCTGCATAGAAATAGCGGGAAGAATCAGGGGTGTGGATTTCGTCTATCAGATAAATTTTGCCATTCTTTTTTCCAAATTCGTATTTGGTATCTACCAAAATTAATCCTTTTTCTGCTGCTATTTCTGTTCCGCGCCGGAAAAGAGCGTAGGTATATTTTTCCATTAATTCGTAATCTTCACGGCTGACAAGTCCTTGGGCAATAATTTCTTCTTTGGAAATGTTTTCATCGTGTCCTTCGTCAGCTTTAGTTGTAGGGGTGATTAACGGAGATTCAAATTTTTGGTTTTCTTTCATACCTTCCGGCAAGGGCAAGCCGCAAAGAGTCCGTTCTCCGGATTTGTAGGCCCGCCATGAACTACCCGTGAGATATCCCCGAATGACCATTTCCACTTTGAAAGGTTCGCATTTATGTCCGACGGTGACCATTGGATCTGGTGTTGCAATTTTCCAGTTTGGAACAATATCTGCTGTGGCATCGAGGAATTTTGAAGCAATTTGGTTGAGAACCTGTCCTTTGTATGGAATCCCTTCGGGTAATACAACGTCGAAAGCTGAAATCCGGTCGGAGACAACCATGACCAGGTATTCGTCATTGATATCGTATACATCGCGTACTTTTCCTTTGTATACACTTTTTTGTCCCGGGAAATGGAAGTCTGTTTTTACAATAGCATTCATACTGTTATTTTTAATGTTCAATGTTTTTATTTCTTTGTTTTTTGGTTTTCTGTTTCCTCGTTATTATATGCCTTGACAATTTCTTTCACTAGTCTGTGCCGTATGATGTCGTCTGAATTGAATTCGACGAAAGCAATTCCTTTGATGTCCTTTAATATCTGAAAGGCGTGTATCAGACCGGATTCCGAGCGTTTTGGGAGGTCTATTTGGCTCATATCGCCGGTTATGACAAATTTTGCGCTGACTCCCATTCGGGTCAGAAACATTTTCAGTTGATTGCGGGTAGTATTTTGTGCTTCATCCAGAATAACAAATGAATCGTTCAGGGTTCTTCCGCGCATATATGCAAGAGGAGCAATCTGGATGACTTCGGATTCCAGATATTCTTCCAGTTTTTTAGGAGGAATCATATCGGAGAGTGCGTCGTAAAGAGGTTGCAGATAAGGGTCGACTTTTTCTTTCATGTCTCCGGGCAGGAAGCCAAGGCTTTCTCCTGCTTCAACGGCAGGGCGGCTCAATACGATTCGTTTGATTTCGCGGTTTCGTAATGCTTTTACTGCCAGAGCAATGGCAGTATATGTTTTTCCGGAGCCGGCCGGACCGGTTGCAAATAGCAGGTCATTGTTTTTGGATAATTCAACCAATTTGCGTTGGTTGGGGGTACGGGCACGGATGGCTTTTCCGGCATTTCCGAATAAAATAACGGATTCGGCATCTTCCGGGTCTGTTATTATATTGTCTTCCAGTATAATTCGTTTCAGGTTGGCTACTGTAAGCATATTATACCGGTGATAATGTTCTAATAAGGCATTGATTTTATTACTCAGAATTTCGATGTCGTTGATTTCTCCCTGAAGAATGAGTTCGTCTCCTCGGGCAGTAATCTTCAATTTTGGAAAGTATTCTTTTAGTAAATTGAATTTTGAATTGTTAATTCCGTAGAAATCAACGGGTTCAATGTTTCCTATACTTATTCTTTTCTCAATCATGAAACTTCAAATAAATCCCTTATTTTTGCAGGTGCAAATTACGAAAAAACACTGAATGGCGAATGATTAATGCCTGAAGTTTTTATGTGTGATGTATTATCGTTTGTGTTCGGGGGAGGAACAGTATATGGAAAATCTGGAAAAGAAGAAAGAAGCATTTGCTGAGTTATTGGAGATTATTGAAACGTTGAGGACAAAATGTCCGTGGGACCGGAAACAGACTATGGAGTCATTGCGGGGATTATCAATAGAAGAGGTTTATGAGTTGGGCGATGCAATCCTTGCCGGCGATATGGCAGAAGTGAAAAAGGAGTTGGGCGATTTATTGATGCATATTGTGTTTTATGCGCAGATTGGCCAGGAACAGCAATCTTTTGATATAGCAGATGTATTGCATGGTATTTGTGAAAAATTAAAATACAGGCATCCTCATATATACGGTGAAGCGGAGGTGAAAAATGCTGAAGAGGTTTTACAGAATTGGGAACAATTGAAACTGAAGGAAAAGGGGCGTAAACATAAGGTTTTGGAAGGAGTGCCGGTATCTCTTCCGGCTTTGGTGAAGGCTTACCGGATTCAGGATAAGGCCCGGGGAGTGGGATTTGATTGGAAGGAGAAAGAGGAGGTATGGAATAAAGTGAAGGAAGAATTGGATGAATTTGAAACAGAGGTATGCCAGGCAGACCCGGAAAAGATGGAGGCAGAGTTCGGGGATTTGTTATTTTCAATGATTAATGCGGCCCGGTTGTACGGTATAAATCCTGAAAATGCTTTGGAGAAAACTAACCGTAAGTTTATACAACGTTTTGGATATGTAGAAGAACAGGCCAAAGCAAAAGGAAAAAAGATGCAGGATATGACACTTGAAGAAATGGAGCAGTTATGGGAAGAGGCAAAGAGGTAATCATAATCGGAATAAAGGGATAGTTGTGGAGGTTATTGAAAGAATTCAAGGGGCGGGTAATGAATCTGACTGGAAAATGGAAATATTTTGAGAATTACCTTCAGGGAATAGCTGAAGGAGAGTTGTATATAATACAGGAGGGGTATAATTTGTCCGGGCGTATTGTATTTACGGACCGGTTGAAAGGGGAAGTGCCGTATATGATACAGGAATTTCTCACAGGAAGTATAGAGGAGCGGAAGGTTAGTTTGAAAGCTACGGAATTTGATATTATTCATGCTGATTTCCCTGTTGCTTATGAATTGGACAGTTGGTTCGGGATTCTTGTAGAGGATACTGTTATAAAAGGGGTTAGTCTTGATGAACAGGGAGTGTCCGGTAATTTTGAATTTGTAAAGGTTGAGGAGACTGTATCCGTGAGATTACAGAAGTAACGGGACAGTGCAAAGGTAAACGGTTGGGTGGAAAAAACTTTTAAATAAGTATAAACTGATTCCGGAGGATTCTTTGGATGACTGGTCATAGGTTAAAGTTGGAAATAGAAATAAGTTTGAATTTCATTTTTAGCTTATGGCTTTAAATTTTACATTTGTCTGAAAATACAATTACATGGTTGAAATAGGAAAATACAATACACTGACTGTTATAAAAGCGGTTGATTTCGGTGTTTATCTGGACGGAGGCGAGAGAGGTGAAATTTTAATGCCGAAAGAATATGTGCCGGAGCATTGTTCGCCGGGGGATGAAGTAAAAGTGTTTGTTTATTTTGACTCGGAGGACCGTGTAGTGGCGACAATGGAGGAGCCTGCTGTGATGGTCGGGGAATTTGCTTTTTTGAAAGTTGTGGCTGTTAACCGGGTAGGTGCTTTTCTGGATTGGGGATTGAAGAAAGATTTGCTTGTACCTTTCCGGGAACAGCGGGAACCTATGTCAGAAGGAAAAGTTTATTTGGTATATGCTTATCTGGATAAAGCGTCGGACCGTATTGTCGCTTCGGTTAAGGTTGACAAGTATCTGGACCAGACTTTCCCTGACTATGAATTTAATCAGGAGGTAGATGTTTTGGTGGTTCGTAAAACTGATTTGGGGTTTGCTGTTATTATTAATAATGCCCATTGGGGATTGATTTATGATAATCAGATTTTCCAACCGCTTAAAGTGGGACAGAAGCTAAAAGGATATATCAGGACGGTACGTGAAGATGAGAAAATAGACGTCGCATTGCAGCCTGCCGGATTTGGTAAGGTTGAAGGCCTTGGCCGGCTTATTCTGGAGAAATTAAAGGACTATAACGGAGTGCTGGATATTTCGGACAAGAGCGAGCCGGAAGAGATTTACCGGGTATTCGGATGCAGTAAGAAAACTTATAAAAAAGCTTTAGGAACTCTTTACAGACAGGGCTTTATAGAAATCGATGACTTGGAAGTCCGTTTGAAAGCAGAAGAATAAATTCGGTGATGAATCCGGAACTCAGTCAATGAGTTCCAGATCCATTACCGGAGGAATATTTTTTTTCTGTTTTTCTTCATCGTTTTCATTTTCTTTTTCATCTGCAACAGGAAATATGTCTATCTGTCCTTCTTCCTGTGTTTCTTCCATTTCCGCCGGGATATTTGCTTCTTCTGTTTTCTGCTCCGTTTTTTCCTTTTCTCCGGGTTCAATTTCGGGCAGATGTTCCAGTTCATAATCAAAAGCAGAAATTTCCGGATAATCCAGTTTACCGATTAACGACAAGATGTCCTCCTGTTGTTCCATACATAAAGGTTCTGGTGAGGCAACGGGAGTTTCTGCCGGAATCTCCGGGGAAGTTTCCTTTTCCGGGGTGTCCGGAATGATTTCTGTTACCGGGGGGACAACCGTTTCTTCTGTTGCAGTGGCCATTGATAGAGGTGGTTGAGATTCGGTCACCAGCTCTTCTGTTGCTTGTCCGCCGGGGGTATTTGAACAATCACAGGAATTTGCCGGAGTTTTTTCAATCAGTTCCCCGTTTTCACAACACAAGATACGTCCCGGATATTTTTTTATCAGGTCATATTGATGGGTTGCGATGATGATTGTTTTTCCCGTGTCGCATATTTCTTTCAGAAGTTCAACGAGTTGGTAAGAAGTTTCCGGGTCTATATTACCTGTAGGTTCGTCTGCAAGGATTAACGGAGGAGCATTCAATAAAGCACGGGCCAATACGATGCGTTGTTGTTCTCCTCCTGATAATTGATGAGGCATTTGGTTTTGTTTGTCCTGCATACCGACTTTGGTAAGGACGTTTTCAATCCGTTCCCGGATATCTTTTTTATTTCTCCAGCCTGTTGCCCGTAATACAAATTCCAGGTTATCATATACATTGCGGTCAATCAAAAGTTTAAAATCCTGGAATACAATACCGCATTTGCGTCTTAGTAACGGAATCTGGGATTTTCTGATTTTTTTTAATTTAAATCCGACTATTTCTGCATTTCCGTATTCCAGAGGCAATTCTGCGTATAATGTTTTGAGGAAAGAGCTTTTCCCGCTTCCTACTTTCCCGATCAGGTATATAAATTCACCACTTTTTATTTCTATGTTTACATTTTTGAGAATGGTGTTTTTTTGCTGACGGATTACACCTCCCGTCATCTTTATGATGGTGTCTGACATAATGATAAATTATATCCTGTAACAAATTATGCGTTTAATTTTTTCAATTCCTGAATGGTTGCGGCCGGATTGTCAGATTTAAAGACAAAACTTCCTGCAACAAGAGCATTTGCTCCGGCAGAGACTAACTGTTTTCCGGTTTCCAGATTAACACCGCCGTCTACTTCTATCAGGCTATTACTGCCGGTTGTGCAGATAAGTTGTTTTAGTTTTTTAACTTTATCCAGGGCCTGCGGGATGAAAGATTGTCCGCCGAATCCCGGGTTAACGCTCATGATTAGCACTACATCGATGTCCTGAATGATATCTTCCAGTTGATTGACAGGAGTATGCGGATTTAAGGCAACTCCGGCTTTCATGCCGCAGAATTTGATTTGTTGTATGGTACGGTGCAGGTGGGTGGAAGCTTCCAGGTGTACTGTCAGAATGTCTGCTCCGGCTTCCCGGAAAGCTTCGATATATCTTTCCGGCCGGACAATCATCAGGTGAACATCGAGGGGTTTGGTTGCCACTTTTTTGATTTGACTGACGACGGGTAAACCATAGGAAATGTTGGGGACGAAAACACCGTCCATGATGTCCAGATGAATCCAGTCGGCCTGACTTTCATTTACCATGTTGACATCTTTGCCCAAATTCAGAAAATCGGCCGACAACATGGAGGGGGATACGATTGTGCTCATAGGTTAATTCCGTATTTGTTTTATTTGAAAGATTCCGTTTGGTCGTACCAACCGGCATACATGGAATAGGCATTCACAATTCTTTCCACTTCTCCTTTTAACAGGTCTTCTCCCATTTGTTTTATTTTTTTGGCCGGAATACCACCATATACCCATCCGGATTCCACTACGGTGCCTTTGGTTACGACGCTTCCTGCTGCTACGATTGTGTTGCTTTCCACGACGGCATTGTCCAGAACAATGGCTCCCATTCCGATCAATACATTGTCTTTGATTGTACAACCATGTACCACTGCATTGTGGGCAATGGATACATTGTTGCCGATGTGGGTCGGGGATTTCTGATAAGTGGCATGTATGGTGGCATTGTCCTGAATGTTTACTTTGTTCCCGATGCGTATTTCGTGTACATCTCCCCGTAAGACAGCTCCGAACCAGATGCTGCAGTCATCTCCCATTTCCACATCGCCGATGATGGCAGCATTATCGGCCAGGAAACAATTTTTCCCGATTTTAGGGGTATGTCCGTTTAATGATTTGATGATAGCCATATGCTGATGAATAAATCTTCAAGTTTTTATTTGCGCTTCGAAGTTACAAAATAAGCGTTAAACGGCAATGGAATGAAGAAATTTTCAATTTTTCATTTTCAATTTTAATTATTTAATGAAACTTCCGAAACAGCGATAATTAAATGGGCGTAAAAGAGGGTGAAATGATTGGAAGTTTATGGTAATATAAAAGAAAGAAGTAGTATGAATCTGGTGAGGAAAAACAATGAAACAAGGACATTTTATCCGGGTCTTTTGGACGAATTATTCAATACGGGACTTTCGGTTTTTGAGGACAGAAGGGGAGTTCCTGCACTGAATGTAAAGGAAGATGATAAGGAATTGGTTCTGGAATTGAAAGTACCGGGTTTGAAGAAAGAGGATATCCATTTGGATTATAATAATGGAATATTGACAATATCCGGGGAAAGAAATGAGGAAAAAGAGGAGAAAGACAAAGATAAATATCTGAGAAGGGAATTTTGTTCTTATTCTTTCCAGCGGAGTTTCGAACTACCTGAGGACAGGTACGATGTGGGAAAAGCCCAGGCGGCCTATAAGGATGGGATTCTTGAGGTAACTTTGCCGAAAAAAGAGCAGCAAGATAAAGTGAGTAGAAAAATAGAGGTAAAGTAGGTAGTTTGATTTTAGTGGTCGGCCGGTCCCGAAAGGACCGGCTGATTTATTGTTATAAATCAGTATTAAAAAAAATAATTGATTTTTTATTGAAAAATATTTGGAGAAATGAAGTAAAAGCTTTTATCTTTGCGGCGTCAAAAGACAGAGAAGTTATTATTTTGCGAAAATAGCTCAGTTGGTAGAGCACGACCTTGCCAAGGTCGGGGTCGCGGGTTCGAGTCCCGTTTTTCGCTCTTTCAAGCCGGAAGTTGTCCGGCTTTTATTTTGTCTTTGAAAATTTCCCCGGAAGTGGGTGGGCTTGCTTTGAAATTTCCTATCTTTGTAAGGTAATCATTGGTGTTAAGCGATGGAATCCAATCCGCAGTTAGATTTAGCTTTCAATTTTTTAGAATATACCGGGACCAGTGTTTTTTTGACAGGTAAAGCCGGTACCGGAAAGACTACATTTTTGCGGGAATTGAAACAGCGTTCTCCAAAACGCATGATTATAGTGGCTCCGACCGGTGTTGCTGCCATGAATGCCGGTGGAGTGACCATCCATTCTTTTTTTCAATTACCATTCGGTCCTTATGTGCCCGGTGCGCTGGAAGATGGCCGGAGAGAAACAAAGCATGCGATGCATCGGTTTGGTAAAGAGAAGATAAATATAATCCGGAGTATGGATTTGCTGGTCATTGATGAGGTCAGTATGGTGAGGGCTGATTTATTGGATGCGGTGAGTGATGTGCTGAAACGTTACCGGGACAAGGAGAAACCGTTTGGCGGAATACAATTGTTGTTAATCGGCGATTTGCAGCAATTGGCACCGGTAGTGAAGGAGGAGGAATGGGGATTGTTGAGGGAGGTTTATGAATCTCCGTTTTTCTTTTGTAGCCGGGCTTTGAGGGAGGTTTCTTATGTGAGTATAGAATTGGAATACGTTTACAGGCAGTCCGATATGGTTTTCGTTGAGCTATTGAATAAAATCCGGGATAACCGGGCGGATAATGCGGTGCTTCAGGCCTTGAACAGACGTTGTATTTCTGATTTTAATCCGGACGATACGGAAGGTTATATTACTTTGACCACCCATAATTATCAGGCACAGCGGATTAACAGGCGTAAATTGGAGCAACTGGAGGCCCGGGCTTATACTTATAAGGCTGAAATCAAGGATGATTTTCCGGAGTATGCTTTCCCTACAGATGAACAATTGGTTTTAAAAAAAGGGGCGCAGGTGATGTTTGTGAAAAATGATTCTTCGCCTGAAAAGCGTTATTACAATGGTAAAATAGGTCATATTACTGCTATCAGTGCCGATAATATTATGGTGAGATGCGGAGATGAGGCAAAAGCAATAGCTGTGGTACGGGAGGAATGGACGAATACGAAATACATGATTGACCCGGAAACCAAAGAAATTTCGGAGACGATAGCAGGAGTTTTTAAGCAGTATCCGTTAAAGGCAGCCTGGGCAATTACCATACATAAGAGTCAGGGATTGACTTTTGAGAAGGCCATCATAGATGCAGCGGGAGCTTTTACTCACGGACAGGTATATGTTGCGCTCAGCCGTTGCAAGAGTCTTGAAGGACTGGTGTTAAGTTCGCCTTTGCGTTCCGGAGCATTGATTAATGATCCGGCTGTTAAACAATTTTCAGAACAGGTGTCACAACATCCGCCAGACCAGGTTTGTCTGGCGGATGCTTGTCGCAGATATTATTTGCAACTGTTGAAAGAATTATTTGATTATCAATCTGTTTTTCGTAGATTGTATTTTGTAACCCGTTTGTTTCAGGAACATTTGTGGAAGTTGTATCCGGATTTGACAGAGCGTTTTGAAAGCGTGCGGGGTTGTTGCCGCGATGAGTTGGCGGAAGTGGGGAAACGTTTCCAGGGACAATTGGAACGGATGATAAACGAATGTGACGATTATAAAGAGGCTCCGCATATTGCCGACCGGATTGGTAAGGGAATTCATTATTTTAAGGAGAAAACCCGGGGGTATTTTGCGTCGTTGCTGGATGAGGCAAACCCGGAGATTGATAACAAAGAACTCCGGAAGGCAGTAGGGGAAGCTTTGTTGCGTTTACGACAGGAGGTTGAATTAAAAATGGCTGTACTGGAAGCTGCTGCCGGGGGTTTTGAAGTGAAATCTTATTTGGCTGCCAGGGCAAAAGCTTTGCTTGAAAAGCCGGAAGTGTTTTTGAAGAAACCAGAAACTCCTAAAGTGGAAGTCAGCAATGATATATTGCATCCGAAGTTGTACAATGCATTAAGGAGTTGGCGGAGTGAAGAGGCTAAAAAGCAGGGGCTTCCTGCTTATACGGTTTTGCATCAGAAGGCTGTTTTGGGAATTTCCAATACGTTGCCGACGAATGGCAAAGAGATGCTGGCTGTTCCCGGTGTCGGGAAGAAGGTGTTGGAAAGGTATGGGAGTGTGTTATTGGAAATTGTGGACCGGTATCGTTTTGATTTTAAGCAGGGATAATGGATCGTTAAAAAGATAATAAACAACTAAGTAATATGGAAATGAAAGATATTTATGTATTGGGGGTAGATATTGGCGGGTCGCATATGGCTTGTCAGGTGGTTAATTTACACGGCTGCCGCCCTTTGTCTGACACCTATGTTGAAGTAAAGGTTTCTGAAAAAGAACCGGCGGGAGTTATTCTGACTGCTTGGGAAAAAGGATTAAAAGCATGTTTGGAAAAAGCCGGGGGAAAGCCAATCTGTGGTATAGGTGTTGCCATTCCTTCACCCTTTGATTTTATTCAGGGAATTGCTATGGCCGACCATAAGTTTGCATCTTTGAAAGGGTTGAATATCCGCGAAGAGCTTCACCGGGTGACGGGTATTGCTGCGGATTCCATTTTGTTTACTAATGATGCTGCGGCTTTTGGAATGGGAGTCTGGAGGTTAAACGGAGCTACAGACCGGCATATGATTGGGGTTACGTTGGGGACCGGATTCGGGGCTTGTTTTATTGTGGACGGGTGTTATACTACCTATGGTCCTGGTGTGCCTATTGGCGGAGAGTTGTGGAATTATCCTTTCCGGGGTGTTATTGCCGAAGATTATGTGTCAACACGCTGGTTTGAGGCGCGTTTTGCCGAATTGACGGGTGAAACAATCAAGGGTCTGAGGGGAATGATTGATTTTTATGAGGCTGGAAAGTATAAAATGGAAACAGAACAGATTTTCCGGGAATTTTCAGATTCGTTCGGAGAGATTATGCTGCCTTTTATGTTGCGTTTTAAAGCTGATAAATTGGTAATCGGCGGAGGTATGGTGTTGTCGCGACAGTATTTTTTGCCTTTGATTGAACAATATTTTAGAAACAACGGAGTGGATGCGGCAGTGGTAACACTGGCAGATACGACTTCGGCTATCATCACCGGGGCTGCAGCTTTGTGTGAGTAGATAGCTTTGGTTCTAACTTTTATAGTGTTATATCGTATACCGTGTTGATAACCGGAAATTGAATGTTCAGTTTCTTTTTTTTACTTTCAATTTTTAGATTATGAATCACGGTATAAGTGTTTTATTCCGGGCTATTCCGGTAGCGATGGCATTTATTTGTTTTTTCCTGGGAGGTTTTATCTATTTGTATGGGGATGATGGTGCGCGTCAGGTGGCGGGACCTGTTGTATTTTTTCTGGGAGCGGTTTGTCTGGCGTTGTATACAACTGCGGTGACAATAATCCGGCAGTTGATTCATAAATTTCATCCGGTGCTGAAATACGTTATTCCGGTCTTCGGATATTTGGTGGCTGCCATAGTCCTCATTATGGGTATTGTAATTTTTGATACTGCGCCGAATTCCAATTTTATTGTTTCGGGACATGTTGTGGCGGGTATCGGGCTGATTGCAGCCTGTGTTTCCACAGTGGCAGTTTCTTCTGTGAAATTTTATCTCATTCCTGTAAACTCAGGTGTGAGTGGGAATATTGTCAACGAGAAAGGTTTCTCAGGGGCGGCACAGTATATTTTAATCGGCTTAGCTGTATTGATTTCATTGGTGGCCTGGGTATGGGCACTTGTTTTATTGTCGAAGATTGATGAGGGAGCTTATTATTTTGTAGCAGGGACTGTAATGGGGGGACTGGCGTGTATCTGTACCAGTCTGATAGCTTTAGTTGCCAGTATTGTTAAACAGGTCCGGAATACTTATACAGACCGCGACCGGCAGATGTGGCCTAAATTGGTATTGTTGATGGGGACTATTGCATTTGTCTGGGGAATAGTTGTGATATTATCCATGGCCGGGGATGCGGCTGATACTACCGGATTTATTATGATAGGTTTAGGATTGGTATGTTTTAGTATATCCAGTAAAGTGATTCTGCTGTCGAAAGTATGGAAACAGACTTTTGTTTTGGCTAACCGGATACCGATGATACCGGTTATTACTGCATTGTTGTGTTTGTTTCTGGGGGTTTTCTTATTTGAAGAAGGGTTGTATGACAATGCTTTTTTTGTTCCGGCACGTGTGTTGGCTGGATTGGGTGCCATTTGTTTTTGTTTGTTTTCGATTGTCAGTATATTGGAAAGCGGTACTTCGAAGAAATGAGACTGAAACAATGAAAAAAGAAAAATTAAATCCGTATCTTTGTGAAAAGATACGGATTTATTTATGGGGAATCAGCCGTTAGCAGAGAGATTGCGGCCCAAGACACTGGATGATTATATTGGTCAGCAGCATTTAGTGGGCAAGGGAAAAGTATTGCGCAAGATGATAGAATCGGGTGTTGTGTCTTCTTTTATTTTATGGGGACCTCCCGGAGTTGGCAAGACTACGCTTGCTATGATTATTGCCGAACAACTAAACCGTCCTTTTTATGTTTTGAGTGCAGTAAGTTCCGGTGTAAAGGATGTGCGTGAAGTGATACAGAAAGCTGAGAGTCAGCGTTTTTTCAATACTCCCAATCCGATTCTGTTTATTGATGAAATCCATCGTTTTTCTAAAGCCCAGCAGGATTCTTTGCTTGCAGCCGTAGAAAAAGGTACAGTGACTTTAATTGGTGCTACGACGGAAAATCCTTCCTTTGAGGTGATTTCTCCGTTGCTTTCCCGTTGTCAGGTGTATGTTTTAAAGGCTCAGGAACGGAGTGACCTGGAAAATCTGATAGACCGGGCTGTCATTAAAGATTTTTATCTGAAGGAAAAAAATATTGTAGTCAAAGAAAAGGAAGCTTTGATTTCATTTAGCGGGGGAGATGCCCGGAAATTACTGAATATTCTGGAATTGGTTGTGAATGCCCAGGCCGGCCCGGAAATCGTTATTGACAATGACACTGTCCGGAGGGAATTACAAGAGAATCCTCTGATGTATGACAAGGACGGGGAGCAACATTATGATATTATTTCGGCCATGATTAAATCAATTCGGGGAAGTGACCCGAATGCGGCCCTGTATTATATGGCGAGGATGCTTGAAGGAGGGGAAGACCCTAAATTTATTGCCCGCCGTTTGCTGATATCGGCTTCCGAGGATATTGGTCTGGCCAATCCGAATGCCATGTTGCTGGCCAATACTTGTTTTGATGTTGTTCATAAAATCGGAATGCCGGAAGCGCGGATTCCTTTGTCGGAATGTGTTATTTATCTGGCTACTTCTCCCAAAAGTAATTCGGCTTATCTGGCCATTAATCAGGCCATGGCATTGGTCAGACAAACGGGGAATGTGGCGGTGCCCTTGTACCTGAGAAATGCTCCGACTAAGCTGATGAAGGAATTGAATTACGGGAAAGATTATAAGTATGCACATGATTATCCCGGTAATTTTGTGGAGATGGAGTTTATGCCTGAAGAATTGAAGAAGGAGATTTTTTATAATCCTCAAGGGAATGCGGCGGAATTGAAAATTCTGGAACGTTTGAAAAACTGGTGGAAGAAAAAATATTGATTTATTGTTTGGTGTATAGAATTGTTTGTAGAATAAAATGGTGGATAAAATGAAAATATTGGATGAAATTACCGGGAAAGGTATGTTTTTTTTGCTGGCAGGGCCTTGTGTCATAGAAGGGGAGGAAATGGCTTTGGAAATTGCTCGGCATATATCAGAAGTGACTGATAAGTTGGGAATTCCGTATATATTCAAAGGTTCTTTCAAGAAAGCCAATCGTTCACGTCTGGATTCTTTTACGGGAATAGGAGATGAAAAGGCTTTGAAAATTCTGGCCAAAGTCCGGAAAGATTTTCAAATTCCGGTGGTTACTGACATTCATAGTGCAGAAGATGCTGTTATGGCTGCAGAATATGTGGATATTTTGCAGATTCCGGCGTTCCTGTGCCGCCAAACGGATTTACTGGTGGCTGCGGCGCGTACCGGTAAAGTTGTGAATGTGAAGAAAGGGCAATTCCTTTCTCCGGATGCCATGCGGTTTGCTGTCGATAAGGTCCGGGAGTCCGGAAATGAGAATGTCATGGTTACAGAACGGGGAACTACTTTCGGTTATCAGGATTTGATAGTGGATTACCGGGGAATTCGTATGATGCAGGAGAGTTGTCATTGTCCTGTAATTGTGGATGCCACCCATTCTTTGCAACAGCCTAATCAGTCTAGCGGGGTCACCGGAGGGCAGCCTGAGCTTATTGAAACTATTGCCAAGGCCGGAATAGCTGTAGGAGCTGATGGTTTATTTATAGAAACTCATCCTGAGCCGAAAGTAGCAAAATCGGATGGGGCAAATATGCTGCGGCTGGATTTACTGGAAGCTTTGCTGGAAAAGTTGGTACGGATACGGAAAGCCATTCAATGACAGACGGGTAAAAGTTGCCGGGCGGTGGAAGGTTTCAGATATCCAACCGGACAACAGTGATACCGGCACCGCCCAGTTGTACTTTTTCGTCGGCATAGGAACTGACTAATGGGTTGGTGCTTAGATATTGCCTGATAATTTGGCGTAAAGCTCCGGTTCCTGTTCCGTGCAGGATGCGGACTTCTTTATAGTTTAACATGACAGCTTCATCCAGGAAAGTGATTACCCGTTGCAAGGCTTCCTCTCCGCGTGTCCCTCGTAAATCGATGTCGGGTTTGAAATTCATCCGTTTTTGGCTGATGTTTTCCCGAATGTTGGCATAGGATGCCTGTTGCTGAGGTCGGTTTATTTTTTTCGCTTGTGAGGCTGATACTTTTTTTAATTGTGTCAGACGGACGTTTGTTCTGAGGTTGCCCAAGGCGATAACGGCATTTTTATTGTCCAGTTCCAGTATTTCACCAACAACTTTATTGGGTAGGCTGACCATGTCGCCTTTTCTGAAAAGGGGGGCACTTGGCGTTGTCTGGTTTTCGACAGTAGGGGTGTCGGGTTGCTTTTGTCTTTCTTTTTTCTTTTTTTCTCTGTTTTGTAGTTTTTCTATTTTTTTGCGGATACGTTCTTCTTCTTCGCTGGCTGTTTTTGTCAGTAACCGCTCTTTTTCAGCAGCCATTTGCTGCCGGATTTGTTTGGTTTTTTCTTTTTCTGCCTGGTTTTCCCGGATTTCGCGGATTGTTTTTTCTATCATTTTATTGGCAGAGTCAATAATTTCCCGGGCTTTTACCTGTGCTTCCTGAAGAATTTCTTTTCGGATACGTGAAGTTTCGTTTAGTTCGTTGTGGTATTTTTCAACCACTTCATCCAGACGTTTTTCGTTTTCATGGATTTTTTTCCGTTTCTCTTCCCAATAACGTTTATCCCGGGCGATGTCTTTCAGATGTTTGTCGTAGTTAATGTGGTCTGCTCCGATTTTTGAAGCAGCATTTTCCAGAATCTCTTTGGGTAAGCCGATTTTTTGGGCAATCTCAAAGGCAAAAGAAGAACCAGGTTGACCAATCCGGAGTTCGAAAAGTGGCAGCATCCGGTGGCTGTCATACAGCATTGCGCCGTTTTCTATGCCGGAAGTTTCCGCTGCAAAATGTTTCAGATTAGTGTAATGGGTGGTAATCACGCCTTTCACGCCTGATTTGTTGAGCGCAGAAAGGATAGATTCGGCAATGGCCCCTCCCAGCATCGGTTCGGTGCCTGTACCAAATTCGTCAATGAGTACAAGAGTATCCGTATTTCCGTGACGCAGGAAATTTTTCATGTTAATCAGGTGAGAACTGTATGTACTCAGGTCATTTTCAATGGATTGTTCGTCTCCTATATCAATGAGAATTTTGTTGAATATGCCGAATTTGCTGGCTTCGTTGACGGGGACCGGTAGTCCGCACTGAAACATGTATTGCAGAAGGCCGGCAGTTTGCAGGCATACTGATTTGCCTCCGGCATTCGGACCTGAAATCAGGATGATTCGTTGGTCCTGGTTGATTTCAATATTCAGGGGCACCAGTTTTTTTTCTGTGTTTTTCAGACTGAGCCATAGTAGTGGATGCCTGGCTTGATACCATAACATTTCCGGTTGTTTTCCGAACACGGGGACGATTGCTTCGATATAATTGGAAAAAGCAGCTTTGCCCCGAACAAAGTCAATGTAGGCCAGAAAGTCATAGGCAGGGAGCAGGTCATCGATATTGGGACGAACTTCGTCGGCAAATTTGCGGAGGATGCGGATGATTTCCCGTTTTTCTTCCAATTCCAGTTCCCGGATTTCGTTATTGATTTCAACGATTTCTGTCGGTTCGATATAAGAAGTTTTGCCAGTGGCAGATTCGTCGTGTATAATTCCGTTTATTTTGCGTTTATAGGCAGCAGGAACGGGGATAACCATACGTCCGTCGCGTATGGCAACGGAGCTTTCTTTGTCAGCCCATCCTTCTGCTTGTGCTTGCTGCAGAAGACTTTGCATCCGTTTGGAGATACTTGCCTGTTTGCGCTGTAAATGGTGGCGGATATCGTGCAGTCCGGGTGAGGCACTGTCTTTGATGGTTCCGTGTTTGGTTACTATGGTTTCCAGGCGTTGCTGGATGTAAGGAAAAAGCTGGATGTTTCCGGCTTTACCTGTTAAAATGGGATAACGTGTTTCTTTATTTTTGAAAAAACGAACGATGGCATTTATGGATTCAAGGGAATATTTTAGGGTCACCAACTCTGCAATTTCAGGGAAAAGTCCTTCAACCCGGATTTTGAGCAGGATAGGACGGGCGTCCCTGAAATGTTCCCCGGGGAAATGTTCTTCTGCCTGTAAGATGTCCATAAATTCTTTTGTCTCAGATAACTGTTCGTGAATAGTTTGGTAATCTGAGGAAAAAATCATGGCTTCGACTAACTCGCGTCCCATATCGCTCAGACAATAGTCTTTGATGAGTTGTCTGACTTTGTCGAATTTAATCTTGCTTTCAAAATTCTCCGGATAAATCATATTGCCGGGGGTCTAAGTTATCAGTTTCTTTATGAGTTTAGGGAAATTACAAATTCATTTTATTCTTTCACTGTTCCGTTGATAGTGAGAATTGTTTCCGGATTTTTAGGGTCGTTGGTGATGATGGTGACTGTTTTGTACTGGCGGCCTGATTTTCCGGCAGAATCAAAAGTTGCCCGGATTACCGTTTTTTCACCCGGTTCCAGGGTTTTATTCCCCAAGGTTACTGCAGTACAGCCGCAACTGGCTTTTGTCTTACGGATATAAAGCGGATTTTTGCCAGTATTGGTTAGTGTAAAATCACAGTTGGCTTTTTCTCCTTTTTTTATTTCTCCGAAATTGAATTCCTTTTTTTCAAAAGAAGCAACGGGAGCATTGGCCAGTTCTTTCTTGCTTAGTTTACTGAAATCTTCCAGTAAGGTGGCAGTTATTGTGAGTCGGTCTGCATAATTTCTGGCGTTGTTGATGGAAAAAACCAAAGATTCGTAGCTATAACCGTAGTCATTTTTCATTGCGGCGTTGTATTGGATAACAAGGGCACCTTTCTGACCGGGCTCTACTTTAGAAGGAATAAAAGTGGCTTCGATGTGTGAAGGTTTGTATTGGATACCCAGTTTGACTGGTTCCGGGCGGCTGTTGATGAAATAAACGGTGTCGCATACAGTCTGCCAGGTGTAAATATTATTTAATCCGATGTGGCTGCTTTTGAATTTCAGGCCGTCTATTTTTTGTTTATAAAGCAGCTCAGGTTGCTCCGGATTGTCAATGACATGACCGGTGATACTCAATTCTAACCGTTTGTTTTTAGCATTGGAGAATACTATAATTTTATAATTGAATTTTTCCTGAACCAGATTGGCAGAGGTAAAAGTAATCCGGATTTCAGCACTTTTTCCGGGAGGGATGGGGGCCCGGTCCCAATCTGCTTTGAATTGAGAGGCCATAGGAGTTACGCGGGTGATGATGACGGGTTGATTGCCTGTGTTTTTTATCTTGTAACTTTCCGTTCTGGCTTGTGTATCGGCTTTTATTTGTTTTAAATCTAATACCGGATTTTTTATTTCCAGATTTCCTTGAGCAAAGAGGAGGGAACAATGGAATAGAATAACGGATAGGATGAAAACAGATTTCATAGTATGTTGTTTTTATTTGCTGGTATTGACCACTAATTTGTAGTTGATGACGGAATGTTGCGGGTCGTTGGTTGTCAATTGAATGATTTTAGTGGTTTTGGGAACATTTTGGGTTTTATATGTCACTGTGGCTTTTACCTTCTTTCCTGGTTTTATGGTGGTTTTAGGTAAAGTGATTGAGGTTTCCGGATCAGATGCTTTTATTTTCCGGATAATTAATTCTGATTTACCGGAATTTTGGATGTAAAATTCATGTGTATGCGTGCTGTTTTTTGCAATGTTTTCCAGGTTAGCTTCTGTTTCTGATAGCGCAATTACCGGGGCTTTTTCGAAATTTCCCTGATAAGAAGAGAAATCCTCACTGATATTGGCGGTTACGTTCAGGGTTCCCTTTTCCTGGTTATTAACCAGTATGTCGATGTGGTCGGTAATAAATCCCCAGTCATTTTTTTTAGCGGCGTCATATTTAATCACTATACTTTTGATTTCTCCTTTTTTCAGAGGAGAAGGAGGTACAGTGACATTTATTGCCGGGGAGGAAGAGGTAGCAGTGATTGTAGCAGGTTGTTCCCCTGTATTAACGATGGCCAGTTTACGTTCTGCTTGCTGGGAGTCTTTAATATTTCCCAAGTTTAGGTTGTTATTGAAAATTTTAATTGTTCCGACCTGATATTTGTACTTGTCGTATGGACCAACCGGTTTACGACTGACATTTCCCCGGATGGTCAGGGACACCACTGAGTTGGAGGCATTTGAATTGACAGTGATGCTTTTGGTAAATGAACCTGGCCGGTTGCGGGGGTCGAAAGATACTTTAATATTACCGGATTCGCCCGGTGCTATGGGCTGGCGGTTCCATTCCGGAGTGGTACAGCCGCAGCCTGCCCTGACATTGGTCAGGATTAAAGGTGTATTTCCTGTGTTCTTGAAATTAAAAACATGAATAGCCTTACCGCCGGCTTCACTGATGGTGCCGAAGTTAAAGGAAGTTTCCTGAAATTCAATTTTAGCTTTTTGGCCGAATACCAGACAGGGTATAAAGACCGCGAACAGAAGAATTAATCTTTTCATTTTTTTATTATTATATCATTATTGTTATACACACAAACAGACTGCCGAAAAAGGTGTCTATTATTAAAACTTACAAATGTAAAAAAGAATTTTTTGATTTATGTTTTATTGATTTGTTAAAATTAAAAATATGATTGTGCCCCTGAAAAGTAGTTTGTTTTATTTAGATATTTTCTTTTCATTTTTGTTTGCCGGAATTTGTACTGTTATATTTTTGGTAACTATTAAAAAGTATATATCTTTGTGATTAAACATGAGGGGATTTTCATTTATTAAAAACGGATGTTTTTTTGTTTACTTATTCTTTTGGAAATCAGTTATTCTTTCTTTTTATAAACTATTGTTGTTTAGCCTTTTAGGAAATCTGCATATCTTATTTCTATTTGTTTTATAGAGTTGAGGAAAAAACTGGAAGCTTTGTGTAGGATAGAGCAGGAAGAAGTAAAGATAGAGGAGATGGATGTGCTGTTGGCTTTGCTGGATGCCTATGAGGTGACACGGGATGAGGGGATGTTGCAGGAGGTGTTGGATGTTGTGAGTGGACATTGGAATGACCTGACATCCTCACCGGAGGCGGTGAAGTTGCTGGCGTATTGTTATTATTATGTAGAGGAGGAAGAATGTATGGAGAGGGCTTGGAAGATGGTAGAAGAACTGAAGGAAAAGGGAATGGAGGGAGAGAAAGTGGCGGAGGCGGAAACCATATTGCGGGAAATGATGGATGAATGAAAATAAGCCTTGAAGTTCTACGGGAGATTTTTGGTGGCCCCTTCGGGGGCGGAATTGGTGTGTCCTTTGAGTTTTATAAATATGTGGTTTCTGAAATAATTAATTGGGCCTTCTTTTGCAAATTCGGGAGAAATCAGTATCTTTGCGGCGTTTAAACGATATTATTCAATTTAAAGAATTAGAAATCATGTATTTATCAGCAGAAAAAAAACAAGAACTTTTTTCTCAGTACGGAAAGTCTAATAAAGACACTGGTTCTGCGGAATCTCAGATTGCTTTATTTTCCTACCGTATTAGTCATTTAACAGAGCACCTGAAAAAGAATCACAAAGATTTTGGTACACAGAAAGCTCTGATTAAATTAGTTGGAAAACGCCGCTCATTGTTGGACTATCTGAAAGACCGCGACATTGAAAGATATCGTGCGATTATCAAAGCATTGAATATACGTAAATAATACGTTTTCCATAAGCCCGGCTTCAACCGGGCTTGTTTTTATCCTCCCTCCTCCCTCCAAAAAAAGAATTCCGTTAAAAATTTATTTTAACCGTTAAGTTGTTATGAACGTTATTGAAAAGAACATTACTCTGGCTGACGGAAGAGTAATTACATTGGAAACCGGTAAATTGGCAAAGCAGGCTGATGGAGCCGTGATGGTGAAAATGGGCAATACGATGTTGCTTGCGACAGTGGTTTCGGCACAGGAAGCCGGCCCTGATGTGGATTTTATGCCATTGTCTGTAGATTACAAAGAAAAATTTGCTTCTGTCGGCCGTTTTCCCGGAGGATTTACACGGAGAGAAGGAAAAGCATCCGATTATGAAATTCTGGTTGCCCGTTTGGTTGACCGTGCTTTGCGTCCTTTGTTTCCTGATGATTATCATGCGGAGACTTTTGTACAGGTTACGTTGTATTCGGCAGATGAGGAGTCTATGCCGGATGCATTGGCAGGATTGGCTGCTTCTGCTGCTATTGCTGTCAGTGATGTTCCCTTCCACGGGCCGATTTCAGAAGTGCGTGTGGCCCGTATAAATGGTGAATTTGTTATAAATCCTACGGCTTCTGCATTAAAGCAGGCTGATTTGGATATTATGGTAGGAGCTACCTACGAAAATATTATGATGGTGGAAGGCGAAATGAATGAAGTATCTGAAAAAGAGATGCTGGATGCCATTAAATTTGCACATGCAGCCATTAAAGAACAGTGTTTGGTTCAGAATGAGCTGGCTGCTGCTGTCGGGAAGGCAAAGCGTACTTATTGTCACGAAGTAAATGATGAAGAATTGCGTAAAGACATTTGGGATAAATGTTACCAGAAAGCTTATGATGTAGCTCGTCAGTGTAATGCCAATAAACATTTGCGTGGTGAATTGCTGGACAATGTGCGTGCTGAATATTTGGCAACTTTGAGTGAAGAAGATCAGGTGACCAAGAAAGTGCTGGTGGGCCGTTATTACCATGATGTAGAAAAAGAGGCAATGCGCCGGATGATTCTGGATGAAGGTGTACGGTTGGATGGGCGTACTACGGAACAAATCCGTCCGATTTGGTGTGAAGTGGGTTATCTGCCCGGACCTCACGGTTCCTCTATTTTTACCCGTGGAGAAACTCAGTCTTTGTCAACGGTGACTTTGGGGACCAAACTGGATGAGAAAATCATAGATGAGGCTACTGTTCAGGGTAAAGAAAGATTTTTGTTACACTATAACTTTCCGCCGTTCTCAACGGGTGAGGCAAAAGCTTCCCGTGGTGTAGGACGCCGTGAAATCGGTCACGGAAACCTGGCTTTCCGGGCATTGAAACCGATGATTCCGGCTGATTTTCCGTATACGGTGCGTGTCGTTTCTGATATTCTGGAGTCCAATGGTTCTTCTTCGATGGCTACTGTATGTGCCGGAACCCTGGCGTTGATGGATGCCGGTGTACCCATGAAAAAACCGGTTACCGGTATCGCAATGGGTTTGATTACGGATAAGGGATGTGCTAAGTATGCTGTTCTCTCGGATATTCTGGGAGATGAAGACCATTTAGGAGATATGGATTTTAAAGTGACCGGAACCCGTGATGGTATCACTGCTACTCAGATGGATATTAAAGTGGACGGTTTGTCATACGAAATTATGGAACAGGCACTGGAACAGGCCAAACGGGGACGTATGCATATCATGGATATTATTACTGAAACCATGCCGGCTCCGCGTGAAGACCTGAAACCGCATGCTCCGAGGATTGTAACTGTTATTGTTGATAAAGACCAGATTGGTGCTTTGATTGGTCCCGGTGGTAAAATTATTCAGGATATGCAGGAAAAATCAGGAGCTACTATCAATATTGAGGAAGTGGACAATAAAGGTATTGTAGATGTTTCTGCAACGAATAAAGAGTCTATCGATAAAGCACTTGCACGTATTCGGGCTATTGTTGCCAAACCGGAGGAAGGAGCAGTATATGATGGTGTTGTGAAATCTATCATGCCATTTGGTGCTTTTGTTGAGATTATGCCGGGCAAGGACGGATTGCTGCATGTTTCGGAAATTGACTATAAACGTATTGAAAAAGTAGAAGATGTATTGAAAGAAGGGGAGCATATTCAAGTGAAATTGCTGGAAATTGATCCGAAAACCGGAAAATTGCGTTTGTCTCACAAAGCATTGTTGCCAAAGCCGGAAGGCTGGACAGAACGTCCAGAGCGTCCGCGTGGAGAACGTCCGGAACGCGGTGAAAGACGTGAACGCGGTGACCGTGGCGGCGAAAGACGCGAACGTGGTGAAAGACGTGAACGTCCTGAAAGAACTGAAGAAAATCAGGGTAACGAGGAATAACAGAAGTCCCTTTGCTGTATTGACAGCAGATTTATAGAAAATGCTCATCTGGTGAAATCAATGATTTTGACAGATGAGCATTTCTTTTAGAATGAATCCGGAGATTCCCAGTTTAGCAGAACAGAAATTTCTGGTAAAAGTTTTTTTAAGATTACAGTATACTATGATTTAATAATTGTCTTGCAATTTTATCAAGGGCTTTCTGCGGACCGGTATAGTGTTGGGTTGTGTGGACGTGCAACAAGGTTTCTTTGGCTGCCAGAGCAGCAGCGGGAGAAGAAGACTCCAGTTCGTAAAATGGTCCCATGATACTTCCGTCTTCCAGCGGACCGTCATTGTAAGCGTTCATAACATCTCCCCTGAAAGGTTCCTGCTGATATTCCCACATGGCATTTACATAGATGCCGGGATGTTTCGGAATACTGAATTTTACAATTGTAAGAATATGATTTATAGCATCATAAGCACCAGCTATGGGCACGACCATTTCAGGAGGAATACCGATTTTGCCCCGTTTTTTTCCGTCCGCTTTGAACAGTAAAATTTCCCCGGTGTCTTGTAGCCGTTCATTTCCGATTTTTCCGAAATAAGAATCGTTGACCTTTGATTGGTGTGAGGATAGATAGGGGATGATGATGGTATTATTTTCGGAAGGAGTAAACTGGCCTAAAATCCAGATAGAGGGTAGACCGGTTTCTTGGGTCCATGTGAAATTTCCGGTGTTGGTCAGCCGGTTTTCTGTACGGAAACTGATACAATGTACATCTTCGGGCAGGTTGACCGGATTTTCTTCCAGGATTACTTCACGTTCCAGGAGGCAGGAGAGGAGTGTGCCGGAACAGTTTTCCAATGTGGTTTCTTTCCGGAAAGAGGCTGTTGTCCGGGTTTGTCCGGTCAGTTGCCAGGATTCAGTATCAATGATTGCCGGAGTTTGCCATTCTTTGAAAGTAAAAGTGGTCCCTTTTTTAAAGAATAGCGAAAATTGACCGCCTTCCGGCCCTAACCAGAAACGGTCTTCACCTCCCCAATTATTGCAATGGGGGAGGTGTTGTCCGGAAGCAATCAAATCATAGTTCAGCCATCCAAAACTGTATCCCTGTTCTCCGTTGGCTGTACTGGTGAGTACCCTCCCTTGTAAATCCGGTGTCAGTAACACTTTCTGTTGCCCGTGCTGAAGTTCGATAACATTCAGGTGATTCCGGAGAAACTCTTTGTCGTATTTGTAAGTTTTTGTTGTCATGGATGAAATATTGAGGGGCTATTTTTAGACTTCACAATTTATTGATGTACGGAATAGCTCCGGTATCCGTAAATAATGATTACCGAAAAGCACAGCAAAGGCAGAAGAAAGGAGATGTTAACGGCCGGAAGTCCCCAGACTGTCTGACAGTCTATGATAGCAGCCTGAAGGGGAGGCATCACCGAACCGCCCAGAATAGCCATAATAAGTCCGGCTGCACCGAATTTAGCATCATCTCCTAATCCTTGCAATGCAATTCCGTAAATTGTGGGGAACATCAGTGACATGCAGGCCGAAACGCCGACCAGACAATATAATCCCCAAATGTTCTGGAAACCAATAACGCCAAGAGTTAAAATACCACCGCCAATAGCTAATGTCATTAATAATTTTCCCGGAGAAAAATATTTTAGCAGGAAAGTACAGACAAACCGGCTGACACAGAAAATAGCCATTGCTGCAATGTTGTATTGCTGGGATAGTACTTCGGCATCCTGCTCTGGCATACCCTGATTGACAAAAATACGGGTGCCGTACTGAATGATGAATGTCCAACACATAATTTGTACGCCTACATAGAAAAACTGAGCGATGACTCCTTCCCGGTAGCGGGCTATGGAAAAAATTCTTTTTAATGCATGGCCCAGGTGTAAAGAATGGTCCTGATCTGCATTTTTGGGCATAGGGGTAAACCGTATAATCAGGAACAATACCAGTATAATGAGTCCGACAGTGACGTATGGGGCAATTAATACCTGCAGGTCTGCAGCTTTTACTGCTTCAAATTCCTCGGCGGACAATTGGGCGCGTTCGGCCGTACTCAACGGATTTAATTTCGCTTGGATAAAAGTCATTGCTGTAAACATACCTAGCAAGGAACCGATTGGATTAAATGCTTGTGCCAGATTCAGACGGCGGGTAGCCGTGCTTTCATCTCCCATGGTCAGAATGTATGGATTAGAACTTGTTTCGAGAAAAGAGAGTCCGCAGGTTAAAATGAAATAAGCAATCAAAAACGGGTAATAAAGCCCGGTCATACTTGCCGGGATAAAAAGAAGAGCTCCTGCAGCATATAAGGCTAATCCCAGGAGTATGCCTGTTTTATAGGAAAATTTACGGATAAATAAAGCTGCCGGAAAAGCCATGGCAAAATATCCTCCATAAAAAGCTAACTGTACCAAGGCTCCGTCGGTGACGCTCATCCGGAAAATCTTGGAAAAAGCTTTTACCATTGGATTTGTGATATCGTTTGCAAAACCCCAGGCAAAAAATAAGGTGGTAACCAGGATAAAAGGTACCAGGAGCCGGCGGGGGATGAGTTGTGATTTGGGTTTCATTTCAGAAAATTTTAAATTGTATTCTGTATCGGTTAATCAAAATTATATTTTATAATTTGTGGGCCATTTGTTGCACTTTGATATTGCCTATTGCTGTGGCTTCAACGGCTTTGCATATTACTTTTGCGCCGGTCAGTTCTTCGGTCAGGCGGTTCAGCAGGTAGTTTTGGGAACCACCGCCGACAATATATATTGTCTCAATTTTACGGCCAGAACATTTTTCCAGCATATGTTTCACTTCTGCGTATTTTGTAGCCAAAGAAAGGACGACACAGCGCATGAATTCTCCTTTTGTGCGGGGGGCTTCCAAGCCTTTTTCCGTACAATAACGGCTAATTGCTTTGTTCATACTATCCGGTTTGTTGAAGCAAGGCGCGTCTACGTCAACGACAGAATTCAGGTGACAATGTTCTGCTTCGGCAATCAGGTCGCTATAGGAACATTTTTCGCCGGCTGTTTCCCATTCCTTCATCAGATTTTGCAGTAACCAGAGTCCGGTGATATTTCTCAGAAAACGGATTTTGCCGTTTACAGAGCCTTCGTTAGTGAAATCACAATTCATGGCTTCCGGCGTAAGGATGGGTGAGTCGGTTTCGATTCCCATCAACGACCAGGTGCCTGAACTGATAAAAGCCCAGTTATCGCCTTCTGCTTCAATGGAAGCCAGGGCACTGGCAGTGTCGTGTGAGCCTACTGCGACAACTTTTACTCCGCTTCCTCCGACTTCTGAAACGAGTTCGGGGGATAATTGGCCGATGACTGTTCCGGAAGGTACAATGGGTTGCATCAGGTGTTCGGGGATATTCAGCCGTTTAAATATTTCATCGGCCCATCCCCGGGTGGCGTGGCAGAACAGTTGGGAAGTAGAAGATATTGTATACTCGTTCACTGCAATGCCTGTCAGAAAATAATTGAATAGATCGGGAGTAAACAGCAATTTGTCGGCAATTTTTAAAGCGGGGTCGTTCCGGAGTACCATACTGTATAATTGGAAAGCCGTATTGATTTCCATAAACTGGTTACCCGTGAGAGTATAAAGTTCTTCCCGGGGAATTGTTTGAAACACTTTTTCCAGGATACCTGCTGTCCGAGAATCCCGGTAGCAGACAGGATTGGATATCAAATGGCCGTTCCGGTCTATCAATCCGAAATCCACACCCCAGGTATCTACGCCGATGCTGACGATTTCGTCATACTGTGCAAAAGCTTTTTTAAGTCCGGTTTTCAGTTCTTCAAATAAAGCCAGAAAATCCCAATATACGGTGTTGCCTAAACGAATCTGGCGGTTGGGAAACCGGTGTACCTCATCAAGGCGGATGTTGTTTCCGGGAAGTATTGTTCCGACAATGACGCGTCCGCTTCCGGCACCGAAATCTGCTGCAATATATCTCATGTGTGATTTATAAAATTTACAAAGCTTACTAAAGCCGAACATTTCATTATTTGGTGATTTTTCCTAAAATGTATTTGTCCAGATCGTCTATTTCGTGCTGGGTAAGGGTATTGTAATTCATTCCTGTGCGGAGGATTATCTCACATGCCATTTCCAAAAATTCGGCTTTCTCAATAGCGTCGTTAAAATCTTTTCCGGCAAATACTTGTCCGTGTTTTTCCAAGAGGACAGAATCATGGTTTTGCATGGCTTCGCATACAGCTTTAGCCAGTTCGGGCGAACCGGGACGATAATAGGGGACAATGGCGATTTCACTGCCGCAGTGGCAGGGAAGTTCGGCTGTAACATTAAAATTGACCGGTTTGTTTTTCATACAGGCAATTGTTGTGGCGAAAATGCTCTGGCAATGAAGCACAACATTTACATCTGGTCGGTTACGCATAATTGTCAGATGGAATGTGCTTTCCATGGAAGGTTTCACTCCATTAATCCATTCGCCGGTGGCAATTTTGCAAATGGATACCTGTTCTTTTCTTAATTCGGGGACCCAGGAGCCTGTTCCGGATACAAGTGCCAGTTCGCCAAGACGCCAGGATAGATTTCCGCTACTGCAACGGGTCAGTTTGCGGTCGCCTACTTTGTGTGCTGCCGCAAGAAATTGTTCAATATGTTGCTCTGTTATTTCCATAAATAAATGTGTAATAAAACTTGGAATTAGTTTAGTTAATTATTTTTAGAACCGGATGGATACTTTATATCTTAGCAGGACTAAAGTCACTGATTTTTTGTTTGTTTATCAGAACTTTAGTCCGCTCATCAATATAATTTGCTTATTTATAAAGTGCTCCGTAGTTTTTGCAAGCTCTGTAATCGGCACCTTCCGGGTCCATACCGAAAGCGTTCCAGGCACTTGGACGGAAAATTTTTTCCGGTGCTACGTTGTGCATACAAACCGGGATTCTTAACATAGAAGCTAATGTAATCAAGTCCGCACCAATGTGCCCGTAACTGATTGCTCCGTGATTAGCTCCCCAGTTGTTCATCACTGAATATACGTCTTTGAAGGCTCCTTCTCCTGTCAGGCGGGGGGCAAACCAGGTGGTCGGCCAGGTTTTGTCGGTACGTTCATTCAGTGTTTTGTGGACTTCCGGATCGATTTCTACTGTATAACCTTCAGCCAACTGCAGGACTGGGCCTAATCCTTTGACGATATTAATGCGCATCATGGTTACAGGCATTCCGCCTTTTGACAGGAAATTGGAAGAAAAACCGCCTCCCCGGAAATAATCGCGGTTAGCCGGATACCAGGTAGTAGCTTTCAGACATTTTTCCACTTCTTTCTCTGTTATTTCCCAGAAAGGTTTCATTGCCGGCTGGCCGTCTTTTGTCTGTTCGCCGCAGCCATCCAATGTAGCTGCTCCCGAATTAATCAGGTGAATAATACCGTTGGCCGCAGCTCCGGTCAGTTTTTTGCCGGTGACCCGCTCAACGGCAGCCGGACTCCAATAGGTACGGACATCAGCGAAAATCTGTGCGCTGTTTGTCAGTAATTTACCGAATAGCATGGCAACTCCGTTCAGAGAATCATTTTCTGTGGCAAAAACAAATGCTTCGCGGATGCCGTTCCAGTCGAATGAGGTATTCATAAAAGCTTCTGCAAAGTCTCCGTTGGGCATGTGGTCTGTCCACTGGCGTTGTCCCTGGAATCCGCCGGCAATGGCATTGTGTCCCAAGGATTCTTCTTTGAACCCCATTTCTTTTAATTTTGGATTACCACACATTAAATCACGGAATACAATAAACATTTTGACAACATATTCCCAGTCGGCATCCAGTTCAATCCGGTTCTTTTTCTTTTTGGGAGTGTTGAAATCAGTACCTTCATTGACTTTACAATATTTTTCTGTCCATGCTATTGCTTTGGTATATTCTGTCTTGTCATAAATGCCTTCGTCTATACGCCGGATTACCTCTGTCATATCGACTTGTTCGTTGCGCATGCCCAGGTAAGTCTGGAAAAAGTCAGCATCTACAATACTGCCGGCGATGCCCATAGCCACATTACCGATGGACAGATAGCTTTTGCCTTTCATCGTGGCAACAGCAATACCGGCTCTGGTGAAACGTAATAATTTTTCTTTGACATCTTCCGGAATATTTTTATCGGTTGCATCCTGTACGTCGTGTCCGTAGATACCGAAAGCCGGCATGCCTTTTTGGCTGTGACCTGCCAGTGCTGCTGCCAGGTATACGGCTCCCGGACGTTCTGTACCATTAAAGCCCCAGATGGCTTGTGGCAGTCGGCTGTCGTAATCAATGGTTTCACTGCCATAGCACCAGCAAGGAGTGACGGAAATGACAACACCGACACCTTCTTTGCGGAATTTTTCCGCACATGCAGCAGCTTCCGGAACGCGTCCGATGGTTGAGTCGGCGATGACACATTGTACAGGAGTTCCGTCGCTGTATTTGAGTGTACTGCTGATTAATCCGGCTACGTTTTTAGCCATATCCATGGTTTGTTCTTCCAATGATTCGCGAACACCTCCCTGACGGGCATCAATAATGGGACGGATACCTACTTTAGGATAATCTCCGATAAATCTTGCTTGTTTCATAATCGTTTATTTAAAAAAAAGTACTTTTTATTGTTTTATTTTTAATTGGATTCTGCTGTTTTTATAAGGAATTCCGTAATATCAACCGGGTAGGGAGAAATTCCTGGATTTTTTGCCGTGATTTAATAAATTCTGCTGCTTTTCTGCCCATTTCTACGAAATCAACAGAAATGGAAGAAATTCCTTTTTTGATGATTTCAAGTACGGGCGTATCGTTGTATACCAAAATACCTACATCTTTGCCTACTTGGTAGTTATAACGATTGCAGGTACGGACAACACTTACCAAATCCTGTTGTTTCAGGCAGATGTAAGCACATCCTGTCTGTATATCTTTGTCCGCAGGGGTGCGGTTGATAACTTCATAGCTGAATTTGCGGTCTGTGCAATACCGCACAAAATAATCAATTGCACTAGCCGGATGCATGAGTTCTTTCGGAAAAAATAAAATGAGTTTCCGGTAATAGCTGAATCTGGCATCCGCTTCTGCAAGGCAGTTGTAAAAGGCCTGATTAAAATCCTGACAGATGTATGAAAAATTGCCTTTGTTGAAGTTCCCGAAATCCAACAGCAATAATTTATCCGCAGGGAGGGTATACAGTTCTTCTGAAAAACGCTCGTTGTTGAAATTCATAATCAGGTAATAGTTGTAGCGACCTATGCTGTCCTGTATGATACTCCTGAAAAGATGCTCATTGTACTGGTGAAACAGTATGTCTGCTTTATAATCGTTGGTTGACAGGTTTTCAGTGAAGCTACGGAAAAGAGTCTCTTTAAACGGTGTATAGGTGTCGAGTAACAACAATACATTACATAGTTTTTCTTTGATAAAATAGCCTTTGGTGGAGGTGGAATCAATCAGATTCCGTTGTTTTAGTTCTGTATAGGCTTTGAAAACTGTGTCGCGTGAAACTCCCCATGTTTTACTCATTTCATTGATGGATGGTAAATTGTCCCCAATTCCCCATACGCCATCTATGATTTTCTCATGGATGGAGTCAATTAGCAAATTGACTTTGGATTTAGAATTTGAAAATTTTTTCACGTTAACACCACTATGCTGAACTATGCTGAATTGTGTACAAACGTATGAATTAATAATTGTAATTCAAAAGATTTTTTCAAAAAAACGATATAGGTGTGAAATTTTTCCGGATGAACATTTTTTCAGAGGCAAATAATTATATTGCAGATAAATAGACCTGAAGTTTCTGGTTTGTTTTTCAGAACTTTATTATGAAATACCAATTTGAAATGACTTGCTGCTCCGTTTTGAAAAGCGGTTCATTTTTGCTGTTTATAAGGTATATACCAATAAAAATGTTCGTTTTATTTGGTATATTATATATAATTTTTCTTGGATATATAATTTTTTTTAATACTTAATACAAAGTGTTTTAAAATAATGCATATTTTTGTAATCATCATTGGAAGTCATGCCTGCTAAAACGAACGTTATTTGTAGTAGAAGTTTGTTTTTGATATTTGAATATATTATTGTTAATCAGTGTGATATATGTAAAGTGTAATATTTTTAAGTGGTTTCAGATTTTGTTTTATAATCTGTTGAATAATTTTATATAAATATGAATAATGGAATAAAAACAATTCTGCTTTTATTTATGGTATTATGGGGAATGTGTGCCCATAGCCAGAATGTGGCAGTCAAATCGAATCTGCTGTATGATGTTGCTGCATATACTCTAAATGCAGGTGTTGAGGCAGGGCTGGCCCCCCGTTGGACATTAGATGTTTCGGTCAATTACAATGGCTGGACACTTTCGCATGAGCGCAGGTGGAAACACTGGCTTTTGCAACCGGAGGCCCGTTATTGGTTTTGCGACCGTTTTGCAGGTCATTTTGTTGCAGGTCATCTTCTTGGAGGACAGTATAATATAGGAGGGATAAAGAATCATATCCATTTTTTAGGGAGTGATTTTTCGAATCTCGGACAACAGCGTTATCAGGGGTGGATGTTCGGAGCCGGAATAGCTTACGGGTATGCGTATGTTTTGGGAAAACATTGGAATGTAGAGGGCGAAATTGGTTTGGGATGGATTTATACCCGTTATGATGTTTTTCCCTGTGCCAATTGTGGGAAAAAGTTGGCCAAAGGCCGGGCGCATAATTATGTAGGTCCGACGAAAGCGGCTGTTAATTTAGTGTATACCTTTTAATGGTGGGGTTTATGATAAGGAATATATGTATAATTTGTCTGTTGTTGTCGGGATTGATGACAGAGGCACAAATCAGGTTATTGCCGGGCGGACAGGCTCAGGTCAGTAATCTGGATATAGCCCGTACGGAGGGCAACTTGTTTGTATCGATGAATGTTGATTGGTCCGGGTTGGAAATAAAGGGTAACCGGGAGATGTTTTTCACTCCTGTACTTTGTTTTGGGGAAAAGACATTGACGTTACCATCCATATTGGTTGCCGGCCGTAACCGTTATTATCATCATTTGCGTAGTAAAAGTGCAGACAGTACTGTAATGCTTTATCGCCGGAGTGAAGTGACGGCGATGGATTACCGGGCGGTAGTGCCTTATGAGTCGTGGATGAATGAGTCAAAGCTTGTGATGGACGAGAGGGAATGTGGTTGTTGCAGTGATACGTTGGCACAAAACAGAGATACTTTGGTGACTCTCAATTTTGCGCCGAAGGTTTTCCGGCCGCAGTTTGTTTACATTCCACCCAAAGCGGAAATGGTGAAAATGCGTGAGATGAAAGGAAGTGCGTATATCGATTTCCCGGTAAACCGGACAGAGATTCATGAGAATTACCGTAGTAATTATACGGAATTGCAGAAGATTCGCAATACGATAGATGTTGTGCGTAATGATGCAGACACACGTATCACTTCCGTGTTCATCAAAGGATATGCATCGCCGGAGGGGGCTTTTGCCAACAATGTACGCCTGGCGAAAGGACGGACGCAAACGCTGAAAGAGTATGTGCGCAAGCAATATGCTTTCCCTGACACGTTGCTGACGACAGATTTTGAGGCGGAAGACTGGAGCGGATTGGAGCGTTATGTTGCGGCTTCCGGTCTGTCGGAGAAAGAGGGTATCCTCGCTTTAATTGGCAGTGATTTGGAACCGGACGTCAAAGAACGGAAAATCAAACAGATGTATCCGGCAGATTATGCTTATCTCTATCGTCATGTTTATCCCGGTTTGCGTCATTCGGATTATGTTGTGGAGTATGAAGTACGTGCCTATACTGACGTGGAGGAAGTGAAACGGTTGCTCAGAACACAGCCGCAGAAACTGAGTTTGCAGGAAATGTATGTAGCGGCGCAGGAAATGGTGCCGGGTAGTGATGAGTACAATGAGACATTTGAAATTGCTGTGCGTATGTTCCCGGATGATTCGGTTGCCAATCTGAATGCTGCCAATACGGCGATGGGATTAGGCGACCTGAAGAATGCTGCCCGTTATCTGGAAAAAGCAGGTGATAGTGCGGAAGCAGTGTATGCCCGTGCTATTTATGCTGCGTTGAATAACGACTATGATACGGCTGCCAGATTGTTTGCCGATGCGCGACAGAGGGGCATTGCCCAAGCAGCCGATGCGCTGAAACAATTGCAAGAAATGAAAAAGTAATAAATATAGAACGATATGAAAGCTTTGATTAAATTCTTAATGTATGCTTTAATTTTTGGTTTGCTGGCAGGATGCCACAAGCATGAGGTAGGACCGGGGAAGAATGATTCTATGCTGGAGGGGGTAGACGATAACAGTACTGTTTACATGAGTGTCAAAGTACAGCTTCCTGTGGTTCCTGGTGCCCGTAGTCAGAGTCAAGATAATGGTAGTTCGGACGGTGGAAATGAGGAGGGGCAGGATTATGAGAACAATGTAAACAACATCTTGCTGGTACTCGCGGAGCCGGACAGCAATATTTATATTGCACATGGATTGGCCGGGGCTTTGAAACAGCAAAATGGCATCGTAACCACGACGGCTGCAATTACCCAGACTTCACTTTCGCATTATTACAGCAAATATGCACTCAACAGAGTGACAGAACTGCCAAGTGGCAGAGAGAATATTTTGGTTTATGCTTTCTGTAATCCGCCACAGGATTTGTTGGATGTTTTTAATAAGAATTTGCCGAAAGACGAAAAACTTCGGTCGAGTTGGTTTCATTCAGCGTGCAAGGTGATAGGAAGCAATAATCCGGACAATACCGGAATGACCGATGGTTCCAACCGTTCCATTTGGGCCAAGAATACTTTTCTTATGTCGAATTCGGAGGTGGCTGTAGTAACTATTCCGAGGACTTTTGATGAATGGTTGCTGAATTATTCTACCATAGCTAATCCTCTCCTGTTAACTAAAGATAAACCCATACCTGTGGAGCGTTCCGTGGCACGTTTTGATTTTAAGGATGGCTCCGATTATCCTGGCACAAATACCTATGACGTGGATGTTACCGGACAAAATGGTGGTAAACTTCAGGTGAAATTGATACGTATGGCACTGGTAAACATGAGCAAACATTTCTATTATTTGAAACATGTTTCCAATGCTGATAACGGGCATGCTGATGCTATTATTTGCGGAAAGGAAACAACAACAAATCATGTAGTGGATACTGATGCGGAGGCACCTCATAAACACGAATCTATTAAGGGACAGACTCCTGAGGAATTGAAATTGACAGACTATTTCAATTTTTATTTATTTAATCAGGATGGTTCAATTGATGAAAATACCCGCAAAGGGTGGAACAACTATCGGATTGATGATGTAATAAGTGGTGACAACGATGTGCTTGGCGGAGGAGACAAATGGACCGGGACGGTGAATCCTGTTGATAAATCGGGTTATCATATTTGGCGTTATGTTACTGAAAATACGGTATCACACGATGATTTTCAGACGCATGCAGTTTCTACTGGTATTGTTTTTAAAGGCAAATTGCTGGTAGACAGAAATGACGAAGGTGTGAATGAAATACTTCGGAAAGCGGTCCATGGAGAATACAGTCTGCCGGACGATAATGGATATGTTTATCAGGTTGACGGAAAAACTTATCCGCTTTTGTTTGTGTATATGAGTAATATATATGTCGGCTGGAATGACCAGATTAAGCATTTTATTTCTGAGGATTACAACGGACAGGCTATGTACAATGATGCTCATGCTGAATATACGTATACAAATGATAAAGGCGAGAGTACCACTAAAACTGTTGATGAATGGTACCAGAATCTGGTTCAGGTTTACAAGGCTAATGGAAAAGATACGGAGAATTTCTTTGTAAAAGAAGCATTGAATATTTTCCGTGCCGCTGCTACAGCTCACGGTTTTACCATATACCAGGCCAGTGATGATTCCGAAGATTATAATCCTGATATGCAAAAAGAGGGAGAAGGTCCGGGATTTTATTTTTATTATTTCTACTGGAACCGTCATAATGATAATGGTAGGAATGGGGTGATGGGGCCGATGGAATTTGCAGTGGTTCGTAATAATGTTTATAAATTGTCGGTTACCCGCATCAGTCAATTGGGACATCCGCGTATTTCCAGCAATGATCCGGATAAACCAACTCCGGATAAGCCTGATGAGGATGGTAAACTGTATTTTACAGTCAATGTAGAGGTATTGCCTTGGACAGTACGAGTAAACAATATTATATTCTAAGTATCAGAAAGGGATGAAACGAGATATAATTTTCTGCCGGATGAGAACACTTGTTGTTTTCGTGATGCTCGTCGCCCTGTCTTCGTGTGAGAAGATTTACGATGATTTGGAGGCGTGTCCGCATGGGGTATCCCTGCGTTTTGTGTACGATTACCACATGGAGAGAGGCAATGCTTTTCCGTGGAATGTAGATTGTTTGACACTCTATGTGTATGACGATGAAGACAATTACGTGGCGACGTATGTTGTGACAGATTCAGTGTTGCGGGATGAAAACTATCGTATGCGTTTGGAATTGCCAAAAGGACATTATCATTTTGTGGCTTACGGTGGCCTTGCTTGTGAAAAGAGTTCTTTTTCGGTGACGAAAGCTCCTGTTGATACGTCCCGTTTGGAAAGTCTTCACGTATTGATGGATGCGTATCAGTATTCGGATACGGTGCATGAGAATCTGCACGGCTTGTATTGGGGCGACTTGGAATTGGAAACAGCTGACCTTTATCAGGAAGGTACGGTGGAAATGATGAAGAATACGAACAATATTCGTATTGTCTTGCAGGATGTGAATTCCGAACAACCAGTGTATGGTAAAGATTTTACGTTTTCAATCAGGGATGATAATACACTTTTCGGTGCGGACAATGACTTGCCGGAAAACGGAGAGGTGACCTATACACCCTGGGCCCAGGGGGATGCTTTTATCGGTTTGAATACAGCCGGAATGGAGGTTATCGGTGCTTATGCGGAATTGTCTGTATCGCGGTTGATGACAAAAAACGCACCTGTATTGCTGATAAAAAGTGTGGATACGGGAGAGGATGTGATTGATATTCCCTTATTGAATTATCTAAGACTGTATAAAAGTGAGCTTTATAGCAAGATGGGGGAACAGGAATTCCTTGACCGTCAGAGTACCTGGACATTGCTTTTTCTTTTGGATAGTCAGAAACGCTGGGTGCAGACCTATATCAAAATCAATGATTGGAAGGTTGTAATTAACGAAACAAGTCTTTGAAAATGAATAAGTCGATATATATGATATTCTTGTTTGCGGCGTTTTTGGGAATAACAGGATGTGAGCAGGGAGAATATCCGGAAATAGAGGAAAGGCCTGGCAGCGTGACCTTAAAAATCGGCGTGGATATATCTGATATATTGCCTCAGACACGGGCTGACGAAACTCAGGCAGAGAACGATGCAGAGAAAATGCATACCTTGCGTATTATCATTGTACGGCCGAATGGCCGTGTAGAACGGGTTAAGTACATAGAATTGGCAAAGCCTGCTACTTTACAATCCTGGGATTTTGATACGATTGTCAGTGGGGAAACCAAACAAATTTATCTTATTGTCAATGAGAATACAACTAAAATAGAGGAGAATATAGTCAATAAGGTGACGCCTTATAGTTTTACAAAAATTCATGAAAAAGAATTTTTTCCGTTGGATGAGATTTATAACCTGACCTTTAGCGTAAATAGTAATACGGAGCAATTGAAAGGACCATTGCCGATGAGCGATATGCACCGGGTAGAAATTCCGCCTGTTGCTCCCGATGGTAAAGAACATGAAATCGAGTGCCGTCTTACTGTCAGGCGTGCTGCTGTAAAATTTACTTTTTATCTGACTAATGAAAGTGATAAGAATTTTAAAGTAGTTGGCTTGGAAATGGAAAAAATGGCTCGCCGTTCATATTTTCTGCCGAGGGAATTCAACGGAGAGTATACTGTTCCTTCTGTAAATAATAATGAATATTATACGTTTAAGCACACATTTCCCAAAGTAGTAGTATTACCGGCAAAATCGAAAACTGAGGTTAATTTATTGAAGGAGGCAGGGGAACAGCCGCTTTATCTGATGGAAGGGAAATATGTGGATAATGACAAGGAAAAGGATACAAAATTGAATTATAAGATAGCATTGATGTTGCAAAGCGATGAGTTCGGAGAGAAACCGTGGAACACGACTTTTGAATATTTCCCGAATTTGCCGGATTTGCCGCGCAATACACATGTTGTTGTTCATGCTACACTCCAGCATGATTTGGAGATAAAATGGGAGGTACATGTGCATCCTTATATCAGTGTGCCTCTTGAACCAGATTTCGGATTGTAATAAAAGTATGGAAGATTATGAAACGCAGTTTTTTATACATTTTAATTTGTATGTTTTTGCTGAGTGTTACAGCCTGTGTGGATGATGAAATACGCCCTTTTGATGATATACCGGAAGGTGAAACTACAGTAGGTGTTATTGTGGAATTTAATCCGTTGACACCGGCACTAGCGACCCGTGCTTCAGCCGGTGATGCGATTAAAAATATAGAAAGCCTTTGTGTTCTGGTGTACGGATTAGACGGGAATTTGACAAGTCGTCACCTGATAAAAGGAAGTGACGGGAGTCAAATACCAGGGTATGTGGAAAAAGATACAGAGCGGCAAGATAATGGACAGATTGCTGAATCGGAAACGCCTTGTGCCAAATTCAACCTGACTATTCCTTATGGACTTTACCGTATTTATGCCGTTGCCAATATGGGGGACTTGAATGGGTACGACGTTCAAACAGTGGATAAATTGAAAAGTATTGTTCTTCAGTGGCAAGAAGATGACACGAAAAAAAATAACCAGATGCTCGGGCATTTTACTGAGAAAGGTGTATTTTGCAACGACGACAAAGATTACGTGTTAAAGATTAACCGTAAGCATATGGAAGTGCGTGCGGGCATCCGGCGGGTGGCGTCGAAAGTGACGTTAGCATTTGACGGTTCACAGTTGAAAGAGGGGGTATTTGTATACATCAAATCAGCTCAAATCAAAGATATTCCCCGAACTTGCTTTTTAGGGAATTCCAATACACCGTCGCAGGCAGATGAATTGATAAAAGAGGGGGATACCATCCGGTATGACCTGCAGTATGATGAAGAAGCAAACAAAATGATACAGGCTCCTTTTGATGAGCATTATTTGGCGCGTGTCACCAAGGGACGTCCCTATTATCCACACGATTCGGAATATGGAAAAGTTTTTCATACAGAAACCGAACGGGCCCTTTTCTTTTATGAAAATATGCAGGGAGAGGGTAAGGACAAACGGCAAATACCTGACGGAGATGGGAAACTGCCTTATATTGACAAGGATGCTAAATCATATGGTAGTTATATTGAAGTGAAAGCTTATTACCGTTCCATTCACGAAGGTAGGGTGGGGAACGGGGATATTGTTTATCGTTTTATGCTTGGCAAGGATGTTCTGAAGGATTATAATGCAGAGCGTAACCATCATTATAAACTGACCCTGAGATTCAAGAACTTTGCCAACGATGTAGATTGGCACATTGAGTATGAGGAAGAAGACCCGAGTATTCAGGTTCCTGAACCTTATTTTATATCTTATTTGTATAACCACAAGATGATGTTTCCTGTAAAAGTCAATACAGGGGGGCATAAATTGGTGAGTCTGACAGCGCGTATTGATACCAATTCGTGGGCACCTTATAATGCGCCTTATCTGGATTACTACAGGGCAATGGATCCTAATGTAACGAAAGGAGCACAATTGAATCCTTGGAATGGTTTTTTGTCTTTGCGAAGAACACGGGAAACAGTTGTTACAATGCCGGGAGATGATCAGTTTCCTGCTCTTAATCGCCTTAATAAAGAATATTGGGAGCATTTTAAGCGTGGAGAAAGGGATTATAATGTGGGTCCCGGCGAATATGATTCGGACGATGGGGATGGGAAATATTATGTATATACGGGAGAAAACGGAGAGATGAATTTTTTCCTACCCATGTACACCCGGGCTAAACAGTTGCTTATAAAATCGGGTTATACGGGCAATAATCCATATGTGGCTTATCAGCGTAAAGCAATTGTTTTTCTGGAAGGGAAATTAGATAATGGTACTACGATGCAAAAGTTTGCCAGAATCATGCAGGTACGCCGGGTAGTAAATCCGAAAGGTATTTGGCGGAACCATGATAATGATAAGGATTTTCATGTCGTTTTGAAGCGATTGCCAAGGGAAATAAGTGAGTCATTTGAAGAGTTTACTTCCGAAGGCAAATGGCGGGCTTATCCGATTGTTGACCCAACGGATTTAGTCAGACTTGACGGACAAAACGATACGGTGACGGGAAACACAGGTACTCCGATTGATTTTACGATTCATTTTAATGGAACATGTGATGCCAGTCAGAGCCGGTGTGCTATTATTCGGGTAGAGTATCATGATTACAGTTGTTTTCATCTGATTTTTGTCCGTCAAGGAAATGCGCCTATTGATTTGGCAGGTAACGGGACCTGGTGGCATACGAGCAATATGCGTACTTACAGTACAGAAGCCGGTTGTCCGTTAGAAGAAGGTTCGTTGTTTAAATTTGGTAACTGGGACCAGCCGATAGATGCTACCAGTAACGCGAATGACGTAATACCGTGGACGGAAGTGGGACCTGATGATTTCAAAAATCATGCCAATACTTCTTTTTTAATAGCAGGTACCGCCAAATCTGCATTATGGTCACAAATCACCGCACAGGGAACGACAGGAAGTTTTTCTGCTCCGGGACTTCCTCCGTTTGTGTCTGGCAGAAAGGTGTCTGTTGCTTCATTTGATGACTATAATGCTCTTTGGGAACATGATGATATTGAGAATGCTTACGGTGTGATGTACGGAAATGATGCGACTGAAACACTTACTACTTTGGAAGAGGTATACGGACATCGTTACGATAAACATCGGGGTGGTGCGGGGTATGGGATGCGGGGAATTTTTGTCTATAATAGAGAGAGCGGAGACAATTTGTTTTTTCCGATAGGAGCTTCCGGTTATGGTCACAGAAAGCATAAGGACGGTAAAGGAACGGCGGTATTGAGGTATGGCGGCCGGTACAAACCTCTGGATAAAAGTAATCCGTCAACAGGGGATTATTTGAATTTCCGCCCATTGATGTATGATATTTATATGCGTCCCGGAGCTATTTATTGGTTGGAAAAAAGAGTGAATACCACCAGAAAGAACGGAGAAAAAGTAACAGAGGCAATCGGTTGGGATATAAATTACTTCACTTTTGATTTCAATTATATCAGTTCAGCGAATGTATTTTCTCCGAATAATAGTAATAATAGCGATGCTTGTTTTGTGCGTTGTGTGGAAAAATAGCCGGATGTAAAAATGAGAATTTGTTGTATATTATTTGCCCTGTCTGTGTTACTTTTTATCAGTACAGACGGGGCGAATGTTTTTGTGCCGGAGAAGGGGGTACGGATGGATACTTTGTCCGGGATGCCGGAATTGCCATTGCCGTCTGTTCCTCCGGAATTGCAAAGTGTGCCGGAACGGGCGGCTTATGTATTGGCTCATTTTTGGGATGGGATGGATTTCCGGGATACCCTCCGCAGCCACAATAAAGCTTTCATTGAGCAGAATTTTGTCAATTTTGTTTCTCTTTTTCCACATGCTTCCGGAGAGGACCGGGCTATAGCGGTGAGGTTGCTGCTGAAAGCTGCAGAAGCGGATGTTCCGGCTTATAGGCTTTTGGCAGAGGTGGCTGGAAAATATCTTTACGATACGGATTCCCCGATGTTGTGTGAGGAATATTATATCTTGTTTCTGGAAGAGTTTGTAACTGCATCTGTCTGGGACGAGGTCGGAAAAGTACGGTTCCGGTATTTGCTTGAAGCTGCCCGGAAAAATCGTCCCGGAACACCGGCCGCCGATTTTACTTATGTAACACGTGAAGGAAAGCAACAGACCCTTTATGGTACTTTGGGCGGAAATCTGTTATTAATTTTTTATGATCCTGCTTGTGACTATTGTCAGGAGGTTATGACGCTATTGCGTGGTGATGTTTTTCTCTGCCGGCAGGTACGGGATAAACGTCTGACAGTGCTTGCCGTTTGTGTTGATACCGACCGTGAAATATGGGAACTGACAAAGACAGATTTGCCGGCAGAGTGGATTGCCGGTTTTGATGCGGGTAATTTACAGGAGAAAGAATTGTATGTACTTTCCGGATTGCCAACGTTTTATCTATTGGATGCAGCTCGGAGTGTAGTATTGAAAGAGATTCTGCCGCAAGTGCTGATTCCGGTGCTGACAGCCAAATTGGGTGGATAACGGCGTGAGATATGTTTATCTCCAACGGTTTTTGATAAGTGTTTGTCAGACGGGTTCAATGTTGTTTTTTAATTTTACATTTCTCTAATCTGTATTTTAATATTATCTTTGCTTTGGATAAAATAATAAAAGCTTAAGTTTATGAAATTGCTGAGTCCGGGGTTTTCAGTATAATGCCTTTGTGTTAGCCGGCTGTTTGTAAACTACATTAAAATATAATATATGGAGGACAGATTAATTGCAGGAATTACTCACGGAGATGTAAATGGTATAGGCTATGAGCTGATTATAAAGTTGATGGCAGAGAATAAAATCTGTGAAGTGTGTACCCCTTTGTTGTTTGGTTCGTCTAAAGTTGCCGCATATCACCGGAAAGCTTTGAATATAGAAAATTTTAACCTGAATAGTATACAAAAAGTTCAGGAAGTAAATCCTAAACGTTGCAATATTATTAATTGTGTTGATGATGCAATAAAGGTTGATTTTGGACAGGAAACCCCTGAATCTGACGAGGCAGCGATGATTGCTTTGAAAACAGGTTTGGATTGTCTGGAGCGTGGGGAAATAGATGTATTAGTGGGAGCACCGCACGGATACAGTTCTTTCAAACCGGATGCCGGGTGTTCTGCATTCTTTGCCAGACGTTATGAAGTGCGGAATACTATGCCTTTGCTGGTAGGAGAAAAAATGAAAATGGGGTTTGTTACTGATTGTTTGTCTTTCAAAGAAGTAGGTGCAAATATTACCTTTAACAATGTATTATATAAACTGAAGCTATTAGACCAGTGCCTGAAAAAGGATTTTATGCTCCGAAAACCACGGATAGCTGTTTTGGGATTGAATCCGCGTAGCGGAGAAAATTGTATGTTTGGGGAGGAAGAAAAAAATATTATTATACCTGCAATTGAGAAGGCGCGGAATAATGGTATCATGGCTTTGGGACCTTATTCACCTGAGGTGTTGTTTACTGGTACCGGGTTTGAAAAATTTGATGTGATTCTTGCTATGTATTATGACCAGGGGATGATTCCATTCCGGGTGATAGAAGGAAATGGAGGAGCTGTTTTAATAGCGGGTTTGCCTGTTGTGTATACCTCTACGGTGCATGGCATGGCTTATGATATTACAGGGCAAGGTGTGGCTGATGAGTCCGGAATGCGCAGAGCCTTGTATCTGGCCATAGATGTTTATAATAACCGGAAGATGAATGCTGAACTTTCGGCAAACACTTTGAGGCATTATGATATCGCTTCCAATAGTAATGAAAGTGACCTCAATGTTGAACAGATTGCGGGAATGAAAGAGGAAGAATAAATTATCTTAATTTATTTAACTTTCCCCATATTTTTGGGATATATGTTGCAATATGCCTTTTTTTCTTGGCTTCATAAACATCCGCAATCTTGATGAGTATGGCTGTTTCTTCCACACCTCCGAACCCGGGATTGATAGCAGTTCCGAAAGTTTTCATGGAAGGAGAAAGGCTCATATATGCATTAATAAGCGGAGGGATATTTTCTCCTAATTCCCGGACATAATGGGATAAGATTTTGTAATCTTCATCATAACTGTTTCCTGAGAATATCTGTTGCATTTTTTTCTGGTCGATGCTGATGTTTAATGGTTCTATCGGGTATACCAAATGTTCGTTGTCGTGGAAATATTTTTGCATGAAATGTAAAATCATATTCCGGGCCTGAATGTTGAAATTGGTATACATTGTGACTTTACCAAAAAAATATTCAATTTCCGGGTGGTCTACGGTCAAAGCTCCCAGCCCGTCCCAGAGATTGTCCAGAGCAAATACCGATTTTCTTCCCATTCGGGTAGATTGGTACAAAGGATGTACAAACGAACGGCCTAATTCTATCATTTTAGGCAGATATTTTTCTTTGAATGGTTCTGAGAAATGAAAAAGTTCCGTGGTGGCCAAATTAGGTTCTCCTGCCGGATTTTTACTCAGGCGGTTACATAAAATGAAACGGTAACCTCCCAGAATTTCTTTTTCTTTAGGATCCCAGACAATTAATTGCTGGTAGGGGGTATCTTCGGCTATATCAAATTCGTCAATGTCAATATCTTTACCCGTACCGCCTCCGGCACTGCGAAAAGTCAGTTCCCGGATACGTCCCACCTCTTTCATCAGATACGGAGCTGTGTGTGCATCAAAAATGTAAATTTCATTCCCTGCTTTATTGGTTTTACGTATAAAGCGTTCTTCGGTTAGTTCTGATATAAGTTTTTCTTTATCAACAGGATAAATAACAGGTCGCATACTTGCCGGATTTTGATATATAACAGTTCAGGAAACAGTTTTTGTAAGCTTTATTCCCTTTAATTTGCAGGGGCAAATATAGTGTTTTATTAGAAAAATATATAGCGATAGCGGAAAAATGCGGCTGCTTTACTTACAGATTGAAACTATATGGATTCTTTTTTGTAATTTCACCCAATTAATTAATTTATTTATGAGAAATATTTTGACTACCCCATATAGACTTGGTTTAGCAGGAATATTTTTTGCTTTGTTGCTGTATTCCTGCCATAAATCTGAACCTATGTCTCCCGATGTACCTGTACCTCCCCGGGTTGACCGAACTATTTTGGTTTATCTGGCAACTGATAACTCACTTGATTCTTATGCCAGGAAAAATATTAATGACATTCTTAAAGGAATGGATGAGTTTAGCGGAAGGGTTGTTATTTATATGGATTCCCGTTATGAAGTTCCTGTTTTAATGACCATTCAGAGACATGGAAATGAATGGAAACTGGATACCTTGGAAAGATACGGGGAAGAAAATTCTGCCTCGCCGGAAGTGTTGAGGCGGGTGGCTTACAGGACCCGGGAACTCTATCCTGCCTCTTCATATGGTTTGATACTGGGTTCGCATGCCACCGGATGGCTACCGTATAATGTCCGGTTTTCTGCTCAAAAGATGAAAAAGCGGAAAGCAGAGAATACCCCTTTGACCCGAACTTTTGGAGAAGATGTGAACCGGGGAGATGAATTATATGGTTACGGCGGACTTGCTCTTTCTGATTTAGCGGATGCCCTGCCTGAAGGTTATCATTTTATTCTGTTTGATGCCTGCCTGATGTCCGGCATTGAGGTTGCGTATGCTTTGCGGTATAAAACGGAATATATTCTGGCTTCTCCTGCCGAGGTATTGGTAGATGGTTTTCCTTACCAAAAGATAATGCCTTTATTGTGGGGGGATGAACCGGCATTGAGGGAGGTATGCAAGGAATTTTGGAATTATTATGAAAATCATCCGAACGGGGGAGGATGGTGTTCGGGAACTATTGCATTGATACGGACTGAATTCCTGGACGCATTGGCAGGGCAAGTCAGGGATATTTTGGCAGGGAAAACGGAGCTGATTGCGGGGATGACGCCGGCAGATGTGTGGCGGTATCCTTTAATAGACTTTAATCAGAATGTATTTTTTGATTTAGGGGCATATGTCCGGAAACTGGCATCTGAAAATCAATATCATCAATTTAAAGTATGGCTCGAACAGGCGGTGTACCGGCTTGCTACAACCCGGTTTAATGGCATACCTATTCCGTCTGACGAGTATAGTGGTTTGTCTGTATATATTCCAATGAGCGGATGGATTTCTGCCAATAATGAGTATTACCGTCTGGAATGGAGCCGTTACGTATATGATAAATAGTCAGATGAACCGGCGGATACTGCGGTTGGCTGTGCCTTCCATTGTTTCTAACATTACTGTTCCCTTGCTGGGATTAGTAGATGTTTCTATTGTCGGACATCTGGGGGAGACCGCATATATTGGAGCGATTGCTGTCGGGGGATTGTTGTTTAATATACTGTACTGGAATTTTGGATTTCTGCGTATGGGGACCAGCGGTCTGACTTCGCAGGCTTATGGCAGAAAGGATCAGGCAGCGGAAATGAAGACATTGGTACAGGCTGTCTGTACGGGATTGTTTTTTGCATTGGTGATATTATTATTGCAATATCCTGTGAGGCGTATGGCTTTTTATCTATTGGAAACCAGTGCTGAAGTGGAACGGTATGCGGTGGCTTATTTCCGGGTATGTGTATGGGGTGCTCCGGCGGTTTTGGTCATGTATGGTTTTAAGGGATGGTTTATTGGAATGCAGAATTCCCGTTTTCCCATGTACATAGCTATTTCTGTGAATGTAGTTAATATCTTGTGCAGTCTTTGTTTTGTGTTTGGTTTTGGAATGAAAGTGGAAGGAGTAGCGTTGGGAACGGTGGTGGCGGAGTGGTCGGGACTTATACTGGCGATAGTGTTGTGGTTGAGACGGTATGGTTATCTCCGCGCCCGTATTGCATTTCGGGATAGCTTGCAATTGGCAGCTATACGGCATTTTTTTGCTGTAAACCGTGATATTTTTTTGAGGACATTATGTCTGATTGCAGTGACTGCCTTTTTCACTTCTTCCGGTGCCAGGCAGGGCGATGTGATTTTGGCTGTGAATACTTTATTGATGCAGTTGTTTACTCTTTTTTCTTACATCATGGACGGATTTGCATATGCGGCAGAGGCATTGACCGGACGATATATAGGTGCTTGTAATCTCCGTCAGTTAAAACATGCTGTCCGTAATCTTTTTGGCTGGGGAATAGTGTTGTCTTTATTATTTACAGTGATGTATGCAGCCGGGGGAAAGAATTTTCTGGGATTACTGACGAATGATACCGGAGTAGTTGAAACAGCAGGGGATTATTTTTATTGGGTACTGGCTGTCCCTCTGGCAGGTTTCGGGGCATTCTTGTGGGACGGAATATTGATAGGAGCAACGGCTACACGTCAGATGCTCTTGGCAATTATCGTTGCTGCCGGGGTATTTTTCGGTATTTATTTTGCAGGTTCAGGGGCTACTGATAATCATATTTTATGGCTGGCATTTCTGGTATATCTGTTTTTGAGAGGTCTGATGATGACGGTGTGGGGAAGACAGATATTTTCAGAAACTTATTTGAAAAAAATTGCCGGTAACTAAATAATAGCCGTTGTTTTTTCTTTCATTGCTTTTACTCCCTGCCATATAATCAAATAATTAAACAGAAAAATTATAATTAAACCGCCCAGAAAGCAAGGCCATTCCCAGAGATCCGGGATTACTCCTGTTCCTGGACCCAGTACACTGGACCCCAGATAGTAAACCAATAGGTAAATGGAAATAGTGACCGAACGTTTGGTTACATTATATTCGCCCATAATACGGTTACACAAGACATGAACCATAAAAAGTAAAGATGGCAAGTCAATGGTTACTACCTGAAAGTGGGGCAGATACAAAATTAATCACTTTAAGCTGTTTGATTATATTAAAATATACATATTGAAACTCTCCGGTGAATTTTTCCGTTTTATTTTTAAGCTTGACGGACGTACAACCGGCTGATATGGCTGGGAAAATGAAGAATAGGAATCAATTCTAAAAACGACAGAGGAATGAAAAACGGAGTAATGTTGCAATATTTTGAATGGAATATGCCTAATACCGGGGAATTGTGGAAAGAATTGAAAAGAGATGCGGCCCATCTACATGATATCGGAGTGACATCGGTATGGATACCTCCTGCTTACAAAGCACATGAGCAGCAAGATGAAGGATATGGTACTTATGACCTGTATGATTTGGGGGAATTTGACCAAAAAGGAACTGTGCGGACGAAATATGGCACAAAGCAAGAATTGCAGGAGATGATAGAAGAATTACACAAATATCAGATATGCGTGTATTTGGATGCTGTCATGAATCATAAAGCCGGGGCTGATTATACTGAAAAATTTATGGCGCGGGAAGTCTGTCCGGAACAGCGTGAAGAGGCAAAAACCGAGCCTTATGAAATTGAAGGATGGACAGGATTTGATTTCCCGGGAAGAGGAGAGCGTTATTCTGCTTTTAAATGGCATTGGTATCATTTTTCCGGGGTGGATTATGATGTGTCCCGTAAAAAAGAGGGTATATTTCAGATTGTAGGGGAAGGAAAAGCCTGGAGTGAAGGTGTGGACGGTGAAAATGGCAATTACGATTTTCTGATGTGTGCCGATATAGATTTTGACCATCCGGACGTAATTCAGGAAATGAAAAACTGGGGAATATGGGTTGCCCAAGAATTGAATCTGGATGGTATGCGTCTGGATGCCATTAAGCATATTAATGATTTGTTTGTCAAAAATTTTCTGGAGGCAGTGAGAGCTGACCAGGGAGACCAGTTTTATGCGGTGGGTGAATATTGGAAAAATGACAAAGAAACATTGGATGAATATCTGAGTCATGTGGAGTATAAAATAGATTTGTTTGATGTTCCTTTGCATTACAATTTCTATCAGGCTTCTCAGGAAGGGGAGAAGTTTGATATGCGGGAATTATTGAAAGATACCTTGGTGAAAGCCCATCCGGCTTTGGCTGTTACTTTCGTGGATAATCATGATTCTCAGAAAAATAGTTCGTTGGAGTCTCAGGTAAAAGATTGGTTTAAGCCTTTGGCATATGGATTGATTTTATTACAAAAGGAAGGATACCCATGTGTTTTTTATGGTGATTACTATGGGGTAAAAGGAGTAGCTTCGCCTCATCATAAGATTATTGATATTCTGTTGGAGGTTCGTTGTAAATACGCATACGGGGAACAGCAAGATTATTTTAACCATCCGTCTACAGTCGGATTCGTGAGAATGGGAGACGAAAAACATCCCGAAGCAGGTTTGGCTCTGTTGTTATCCAATGGGAAAGACGGAGAAAAGACGATGAATGTCGGAAAAAAACGGCAGGGCGAAATTTGGTATGAGGTAACTGGTAACCGGTCTGAAAAGATAACGATAGATGCTGAAGGAAACGGGACATTTCCGGTATCCGGGGGTAAACTGGCTGTATGGGTAAAGTGTGAAGAGAATCTGTAATGTGAACGAAGGAATGGAAAAACAGAATAATTGGTGGAAAGAAGCGATTGTATATCAGGTATATCCCCGTAGTTTTCAGGATAGCAACGGAGACGGGACCGGAGATTTGCAAGGGATTATTTCCCGGCTGGATTATATCCGCAGTTTGGGAATAGATATCATTTGGCTCAATCCCATTTATGCCTCTCCTAATGATGATAATGGATATGATATCAGTGATTACCGGGCTATCATGAAAGAATTCGGGACCATGGAAGACTTTGATGAATTGTTGAAAGAGGTTCACGTCCGGGGGTTGAAACTGGTGTTGGACCTGGTGGTAAATCATACCAGTGACGAGCATCCTTGGTTTAAAGAAGCACGGAAATCCCGAAATAATCCTTATTACAATTATTATCACTGGTGGCCTGTTGAAAAAGAACATCCGGCGTATCGTCCCAGTTATTTTGAAAAAAGTGCCTGGCAGTATAATCCCCGTACCCGTTCTTGGTATCTGCACTATTTTTCCCGGAAACAACCCGATTTAAACTGGGAAAATCCGGAGGTAAGACGGGAAATCTATAAAATGATGGAATATTGGTTTGATAAGGGAATTGATGGTTTCCGGATGGATTCAATTCCTCTGATAGCCAAGAATCCGGAATTTCCTCCTATAGAGCGTCGTAAATATCCGGATTTTTTTTCTTCGTATGCTCATGGACCCCATTTGCATGATTATCTGCATGAAATGAATCGTGAAGTATTAAGAAAGTATGATGTTATGACGGTGGGCGAAGGTTCGGCTATAACTTATAAGGATGTGGCAAAATTTGTAGAACCGGAACGGGAGGAATTGAACATGCTTTATGGTTTCGGACCAGCGGAAGTACGTAACTATACAACTCCCGATTCGCCGGATTCCGGAGTTCCTTACAGTTTACTGGCTTTAAAGGGAATGTTTTCCGCTTGGGATAGGGCTGTGGGGAATGGCTGGCCGGCTGTATATCTGGGAAATCATGACCAGCCGAGGATGCTTTCCCGATTTGGGAATGATGTACCTGCTTTCCGGGAAATTTCAGCTAAAATGCTGGCAACTTTTTTGTTAACGTTGCGCGGCACTCCGTACTGGTTTGCAGGTGATGAGCTTGGAATGGTTAATCCCGGGTTCGGGCACATTGAAGAGTATCGGGATGTGGCTACTTTGAACCAATACAAGGAAATAAAGCGGAAAAAAGGCAGTCCTGAACGGTTTTTGGAAACACAAAAACAGATTTCCCGCGATAATGCCCGTACTCCGATGCAATGGGATAGTTCCCTGTATGCCGGTTTTTCTTCGGTGCAGCCTTGGATAAGGGTTAATCCTGATTATAGAGAGTGGAATGTCGCTGAAGAAGAAAAAAATCCGGATTCTGTATTGAATTACTTCCGTAAAATGGTTGCTTTCCGGAAAGCAAACCGGGCATTGGTCCGGGGGAATTATACCTTAATAGAGGCGAATAATCCACAGGTATATGCGTATTGGAGGGAAGACGACCGACAAAAATTTTTGATAGCCTTGAATTTTTCACAGTATACAACAGAGTTTTCTCCTGGAATTGACGGAGAAGAACTTGAAACTGTATTGGGAAATTATACGGATTATCGGGTACTTGGTAAGACGAACCGGCTTCGGCCCTATGAAGCCCTGATTTTCAAACGCCGATAATTACGGAAGCATATTTTCTGAATTATTTCCGGAATGTTTTGTATCAGATTGAGCAGACTGCAATCCGGACAGGCAACTTTTATCCTTGTGGAAAAATGTTACCTTTGCATATTATTTTCCGGAGATGTCATGGAGCGGATTATTTTTGTTTTATCATATGAGAAAAGGTGGGAGTGCTGGATGATATATGCCAACCGGGCAACGGATGCCGGGGATTTTTTTCAGAGCATGGGGAGATATACGGGGGAGGAAATCAGAAATCCTGCGGTGGTAAAAGAAATTTTTCCTTTGCTTCAGAAATATGATACACCTGCCCTTTATCGTCGGTTTGGAAAAAAGAAATACAAAGATGAACGGGAATTTTTGCAGAAAGCGGAAGACAGTTATATCCGGGAGGAAATCCGTCCTTATATTGAACTTCAGGTTGCCCATGTGATTGATATGCTGGCAGATTCCGGTTGCCCGTTGTTTTTGAAAGGAAGCCGGCTGGATAATTTTTATAAAGAACAGCGGATTTTTTTACAGCCTGTGCCTTTGAGAGCCTTACTGCGGTTTGAGCGGACGGAGGAATTTACCCGTTATATCCTTCGGCTGACTGATGACAAATGTGTTTTTTATCCTGCAGATTATGATTTAAAGGTGTTGACCCGAAAACCTTGCCGCGTGTTGTCCGGACGCCGGTTATTCCGTTTTCCCGGGGATTTCGACGGTCAACGTCTGTTGCCTTTCTTGCAGAAAAGAGAAATTTTGATTCCGAAAGCGAACGAACAGCTTTATTTCCGTAAGTTTATTTTGAAAAATGTGAGGCATGAAGAGATTGAGGTTCAGGGGTTTGAAGTAATTGTGAAAGAGGTTGATAAAAAAGCATTTCTGTCATTGGAAAGAGATGTATTCGGAGGGCCGGTGCTTGTGCCGGTTTTTTATTATGGCAGTCAGTGGATTCCTGTATGGTCTGATCGGAAAGCTTTAGTGGAATTACATACCGATGGCGAGAATTATGCATTTCATAAAGTAAACCGGGATTTTGGTTGGGAGAATATTTTGCAAAAACAGTTGTCCGGACTTGGATTAAGGAATTTACCGGATGGTGGTTTTCAGGTGAATGGCATACCGGAAATTTTTGTAAATGGTGAAAAAGGACAGGGGGAACCGGAAGAAAAAATGAGGTGTGAAGCTTGGGTAAAAACCATTGGCTGGTTACGGCAGCATCGAACGGATTTGCAGCATCTGGGGCTTGAGATAATGCAAAAATCTTTATGCAAAGCTTATTATATTTCAGGTTGGGACATGGAGATGGCGGTCAGTGAGAAAACAGACTGGTTTGAATTGAATGCTGTGGTTGTTTTAGAGGATGGGCGTCGGATTCCTTTGATTCGTTTCCGGGAACATATTTTGTCAGGACAAAAGGAGTTTATTTTGGAAGATGGCACGATATTCCTTATTCCTGAAGAATGGTTTGCTTCGTATACGGAGATATTATTGTTTGCAGGAAGCAGAGGGGATTCTCTTTTCCTGCACAGGAGTCAGTATATGTTATTGGATAAAGACTATTGTCTGGCGGGAGAAGGTGGCAAACAGGAGGCTTTGGCTGTGGATTTGCCTTGTGGCCTGAGAGCTGAGATGCGTTACTATCAACAGGTTGGTTACCGGTGGTTGTATACCTTATATAACAGAGGGCTAGGAGGATGTTTGGCGGATGATATGGGATTGGGAAAAACTTTGCAGGTAATAGCTTTGCTTTTGAAATACCGGCAGGAAACGGTGAAATCTGTTGTTGGAAGAAAAAGACCGGTTAGGGACGGGCAGCTCACGCTTTTTGATGACATAGAGATTGAAGGACGGGAAGAAAATACAGAGGGCCGTCCGGAATTTGATACATGCCTGATAGTGGTTCCGGCATCCTTGATACATAATTGGAAAAATGAACTCCGGAAGTTTGCTCCCCAGCTCACTGTAACTATTTATGCCGGTTGTAACCGGGAAGATTTGCGCCCTTATCTACAGCGGTCGGATGTGGTGATTGTTACTTATCATACTTTGAGAAATGATATCCGGTATTTATCACGTCTTTCTTTCGGAATTATTGTTGCCGACGAAGCACAAAGCATAAAAAATCCCGGGTCTCAGTTGTATCAGGCGATGTTGTGCATCCGTGGAAAACATTTTTTTGCTCTGACAGGAACTCCGGTGGAAAATTCTTTGACCGATTTATGGGCAATTATGAATTTGGTAAACCGGAATATGCTGGGGACCAGTCGTTTTTTCCAGGTTCATTTTATCCGTCCCGTAGTAGCAGATAACAAGGGTAAAATGGGCATAGTCCTGCAAAGATTAATAGCACCTTATCTGTTGAGACGGACCAGGGAAGAGGTATTGTCAGAATTGCCGGAACTTACTTCTGAATTGGTTGTGTGTGAGCCGGATGAAGAGCAACGCAGATTTTATGAAGAAGAACAGGCAAAAGTCCGGAATTATATTTTGGGAAACCGGGATACTCAGAAAAGTTTGCGGTATGATTTTATGGTGTTGAAAGCTCTTGTCCGTTTGCGGCAAATAGCCAATCATCCCCGTTTGGTGGAAGCAGATTATACCGGAGATTCCGGGAAGTTCCGGGAAATATTCAGAATGTTGGAAGGTGTTGTTAATTCCGGGCACAAAGTGTTGGTATTTTCTTCTTTTGTAAAGTATTTGAATATGGTGGCAGATGAGATTGTACGAAGGGATTGGAAATATGCTATGCTTACGGGAGCAACAGTGGACCGTGAACAGGAGGTTAGGCGTTTTACTGGTGATTCGGAGTGTCGTATTTTTTTAATTTCTCTCAAGGCCGGAGGGGTGGGGTTGAATCTGACTGAAGCGGGGTATGTCTTTATTCTGGATCCATGGTGGAATCTGGCAGCCGAAAACCAGGCCATAGGAAGGGCCTACCGTATGGGGCAAAAACAGGCTGTGTTTGTTTACCGTTTTGTTACTGCAGGTACGCTGGAAGAAAAAATACTTGCTATCCAACGCAGGAAACAACAGTTGGCAGAAATTGTTCTGACAACGCCGGTGCAGGTCCCTTTTAGTGATGAGGAATTGCTGGAGGCATTGAAAGGGTGAAATACGGAGATTGTCCGTTTTTTTATTGGAATTGGCTTTATCCGGAAGTGCCGCCCCGGGTGGAATACGGGCTGACAGTGCGGGGCGGTAGTTTGATTCCTTGTTTGGAGAAACTGGTGGACTGGGCTTTGGAATATATGCCGCAGATTATAAGTGAACGTAAAGAAAAGAAATTGGAATGAATATGGAGCTTGTTTTTTTAGGGACGGGCAATGCGATGGTTACCCGTTGTTATAATACTTGTTTTGCCTTTCGGCAGGGAGAGGCGTGTTTCTTGGTGGATGCCGGCGGCGGTAACGGGATATTCAACCAGTTGGAGAAAGCGGGCATTGGCTTTACTTCGGTTCACCGCATGTTTGTCACCCATGCCCATACGGACCATATTCTGGGGGCAATTTGGGTGGTGCGGAAGATTGCTACGCTGATGTCAAAGGGGAAGTATACGGGTGATTTTGTGGTGTATGGGCATGAGGGGGTGATTGAGGCTTTGACGGTTTTTTGCCGTTTGACGCTGCCCGGAAAGATTGTGAAGTACATCGGGGAGCGCATTGTGTTTCAGGAGGTGAAGGAGGGCAGCCGGGTGGAGGTGATGGGAATGGGATTGCAGTTTTTTGATATAGCTTCCACCAAGATGAAACAATTCGGTTTCCGGGCTGATTTGCCGGATGGGAAGTCGTTGGCGTGTCTGGGAGATGAGCCTTACAATGAAGTGTGCCGGGAATATGTCCAGGGGGCAGACTGGTTGTTGTGTGAGGCTTTCTGCCTGTATCGCGACCGCGAAATCTTTTCTCCCTACGAAAAGCATCACAGTACCGCCCTCGACGCCGGACGTTTGGCGGAAATTCTGGGCGTGAAGAATCTGGTGTTGTATCATACGGAAGATAGGAACCTGGCGACCCGTAAAACCACCTACACCGCCGAAGCCGCCTCTGAATTTTCCGGCAACATCTACGTCCCCGACGATTTGGAGCGGGTGGCGTTGTATTGATTTGCTGTGCGAACGGGGCGTTGAAGCAGGAGTGGATACCCGTGATTCCCTGTTTCAGGCGTATGCGGGAGGGATGGGCATTGAAACCGTAGGGTAAAGCAGTGGCGGAGACTGTTTTGCAAGTTGTAGTCCGGACGTATTTCATCCGGTGGGGGTGAAATATCTGTTGTCAGGAAAAGCGGCTGTGATTTTTACTGTATGGTTCCGATAAACTCTCCTATGACGATGAAACCTTCCTCGTTTTGTATTTGGATGGGGGGATAATCTTTGTTGAGGGGATGTAGGATAATGCTTTCATGGGTCCATTCTCCCGTTTCGGGGTCGTACTTTTTCTCGCTGGTGTATTTTTTGATGGAGTAGCAGCCGCCGTATTCGAAATCGTAATGCTCCCGGTGTTGGATGAGGACGATTTTGCCGTTGCGGGAACCGACGATGCCGTTGCGGAATACACACAGGTCCCCCTCCTTGATCCGGGGTTCCATCGAATGGCCGTTTGCCCTGACGATGAACATACCGGGATTGAGCTTGCCCAGGCCTTCTGTTTTAACCCACCCTTCTTCCTCCGCTTCCTGCCATTCGCTGAATTTTCCGCAGGCTGCTTTCAGGGTGTAGAGGGGGAGGTAGTCGATGTATTTGACATCATCATTGACTTCCGCTTCAATACGGGGCACCTGGGGTGTCGGTTGACAGGGCGTTTGGTGTGCAGGTGCGGGGACCTGAAGCTGTTGTCTGAGATAGTTTTCCAGGGGTTTGTCGCAGCAATAGACATAGCATCCCTTCATGCCCCGGGTGAGCAGGGTGCGGTAGGTGTTTTTTATGATTTCTTCGGCGAGTTGCCCGGCCTTTACCGGGTCATTACCGGCGTGGATGCCTCTGACAGAATTGTCTGCCCGTGAGCGTTGGGTGACGTCCGTAACGACTTTGCCGTTTTCGTACCTCAGGTCTTTCCCGATAATGACGCCGATGTAATCGACTTCCAGCCCCTGACAGGTGTGGATACAGCCGATTTCGTTTATTGAGTTCTCGCCGATAATCCAGGTGCTTCCGTCTTTTTCGAGGTTCCATTTCATGGCGAACCCGAATTCCGGGATGTTCACGTCTGTTGCTGCCGGCTCTTTCTTGCTTTTCCAGTCCCAGCAATAGCCTGCCACCATCCGGGATTTGTTGTTTACTTTGTTTTTTTCTTCAATAACCTGCCGGAGTTCGTTGGGGTCGGAAAAAATCCTGAAATCGAAGTCCTCCTGCGACAAATGCACGTTGGCCGTACCGGTGATTTGCAGGGTATTGTCCAGCCAGGCCAGATAGCCGTCCGAGCCGTTACAGCGGAATTGCGAGGACAATTCAAGTTTTTTTACACAAGCATGCCGGCTAAGGGCGATTTTTTCGATGTATTGTGATTCCCCGATGTCTTTGATATGGATTTTCTGATGGTCATCTACAAAGAAAACGGTGAATTTGGCGGCATCAATGATTTCACGGACCTGGTTTTCCCCTTTGTTTTGAAACAGTCCGCTTTTGTGGTTCAGGCGGTGAGCCTCGTCGACAATAAGCACATCAAACGTGTTGGCCGGAATGTCATAAAAAGTCCCGGAGCCGCCGAACATGTTGTAAATTTGGTTCTTCCTTAATGTCCCCGTAAGTTTGGCGGCATAAACCGCGCGGGGTGCGGCATTTTTGGAGACATAACGGGATACCAGTCCGTTTTGGGTCGTCTCTGCCAGCAGGTTGATGGCCACGACACTTTTTCCGGTGCCTGGCCCGCCTTTGACAATCAGCACTTGTTTTTTGTCAACGCTTGCTTCCCGGCTCATCGACAGGGCTGTTTCGTACACCACCTTTTGGTCGTCCAGCATGATAAATTCCCGGTTGCCTTTGAGCATTGAGGCCAGGCTGTCCGCCAGTTGCTTGGAAGGGCGCAGGCGTCCGTTTTCTATTTTATACAGGATGTCTTGGGTGTCCCCGTGTTTTACAAATTTTTTGATAAAATCCCGGAGTTTGCCCGCATCCGCCTGGAAGAAGGGAGGGGCTTCGGTGATATAAGGTTCGTAACAGGGATTGCTGATAATCCGGTCTTTCGGATAATTATGGAGGTAGGCGCAGGGAACCAGGTTGATGTGTTCATCCCTTATGGTTTGGTTGTAATCCCTGAGCGTTGCGGCATACGACCACGCCTGGTAAGAGGGATGGGCGGTTTCGGAGTTCCCGTGCTGAAAACGTGTTTTAACCAGGGCGTCCTTGTCGGTCAGTTCTGCCGATGACCATTGTTTCAGTTCGATGATGATGACTTGTTCCTGCAATCCTTCATTCAGTCCGGTGATTATGAAATCTATCCGTTTGGAGGTGAGGGGAATCTGGAACTCGATAGAGATACCGGAATCTGCCGGAATCTCCGGGTCTTCCAGAATCCGGTCCATATAGGACATGGAATTTTTCCACGACAGGATTTCATTGCCGGAAGTGCTCCGTCCCAAATGGCTGATGTAGGCATGCAGGATTTTTTCGTCTATCCGGTTACTGAATACATCCTCCCGGAACCCTTGTTTCGTGGATTGGTAGACAATCATAATTCGTTGTATTTTTTGGCGGTTCCCCTGGCTTTTTCCACCGGATATTTTTCTTCGTTTTTCCGGATTTTCCGGAGCACGATATCGAATATGTCGAGGTGATGCTTTTCAGCCAGCAGCAAAGCATAAGCCAGCACGTCCGCCAGTTCCTCCTCCAGCCGTTCGGGGTTTACTCTTTCGGCCTCGCTTTCTTTTTTCCACAAAAACAGCTCATTCAGTTCTGAGGCTTCCAGCAGCAGTGCCAACGCCAGATTCTTCGAATCGTGAAACTGCGCCCAGTCCCGCTCGTCCCGGAACCGGAGCAATGCTTCCATGGCTTCCTGATATTTGTCCATATTTATCGCAGATAATTTTAACCAAAAATAAGAAAATGTTTTGATGCGGGAAAAGAATTCGGTGATATAAATTTTAAAGCTCTTTCCGGGGGATATGGAAATATCATTTATTTTTATGAATCCGTTGGGGATGGTGATTCCCTGTTTTCATTCGTGCAACGCGGCTGCGCAGGACGTGCATGTGCTGTTGCCCGGACGAAAGGGGATGGGATTTAGTGTCATAAAAATATTATTTTGCATTTTATATACAAAAAATATATGTCTTGTTACCGGGATGGGGGTGAATCTTTTTGTGGGCGAATAAATATTTTTGGGTGTCTGGATTTGTCCTGGGCTAATCCCGTAAAAAATATTACATTTGTAAGTTTAGTTTTAATAGGAATAAAGACTCTGATTGTAGATGAATAATTATAGATTTTCGGGGCATGAAACGTTTACCTGTAAACAGTTTTGGCTGAAAAAAGGATTTGATTTCCTGCAAGGGAATGAGCGGCGATTTAGTGACGAGAGTGCGGTGGTGGAACTTGGGGTGGGGAAGAATATGGTGAGTTCGATTGCCTATTGGCTGAAGTCGTTCGGGGTTGTGGATGATTTGTTTCGGCCTACTGAGATGGGAACATATATTTTGGGCGAACAGGGGCGCGACCCGTATATTGAGGATATTGCTACGGTTTGGTTGTTGCATTATTTTTTGGTGAAAACGGAATATGCTTCTGTTTATAGTTTGTTTTTCAATGAGTTTAAGCGTGAACGGATTGATTTCAACCGCGACCATTTGCATGCGTTTTTGAAGAGGAAATGTTTTGAGGTGAGCGATTCGCTGTATAACGAGAATACGATTACGTCGGATGTCAGCACGTTTCTCCGGAATTATATCATTTCGCCCAATTTGCGTATGGCTAAGAAGCTGGAGTTGGACGAGGAGTTTTCGGGGCTGCTCTATGAGTTAAACCTGTTTTCCCTTTATAAGCTGGAGCAGGTGGAGGGCAGGCAGATGGAGATGTATAGGGCGGAGAATAAGAACCGGGAGGAGTTGCCTTATGAGTTGGTGTTGTTTGCTATATTGGAGCGTTTCCCGGACCAGGCGTCTATATCGTTCCGGGAATTGGAGGTCAGTGTAAATTCCCCGGGGATGGTTTTTGCCCTGACAAAAGAGGGGTTGTATGCCAAGCTGGAGGAGATTGTGGGGCATTACGGCAAACAGGTCGTGTTGTCGGATACGGCAGGCATACAGGTTTTACAGTTTAAGCAACCGATAAATAAATGGGAAGTTTTGAATAGATACTATGGGGAGTAATTTGTTTTTGCAATCGACGAATATTGTCCGGGATTTAAACCGTGAAATGAATTATATCACCACTGACAACAGCCGGTGGGTGTATCGGGAAATGGTGCAGAATTATGCTGTTGGTGTACATTCGTTCAATATTGTAGGTTCCTACGGTACGGGTAAATCCTCTTTCCTGTGGGCCTTGGAGCAGCATTTGAACCGGAAACATGATTTTTTTCCCAATGAATTCCCGATTTTCGGGCAGTTGGACGGGTTTGAGTTTTTCCCTCTGGTTGGCGATTATGCTTCTTTGATGGAGGCTTTTGCCGATAAATTGGGCATCAATAGTGAAAATGTCACTTCCAGGGAGATTTTACGGGCGTTGGACAAGCAATATGCCCGGTTAAAAGAGGCGGATAGGGGGTTATTGGTGGTGGTGGATGAATTCGGTAAGTTTTTGGAGTATGCTTCGCAGAATAATCCGGAGAAGGAATTGTATTTCATCCAGTTGCTGGCCGAGTATGTGAACGACCCTTCCAAAGATATTTTATTTGTGACGGCTTTGCACCAGAACTTTAATGCTTATGCGGTGGAGTTGTCCAAGCACCAGCAGTATGAATGGGACAAGGTGAAGGGACGCTTGAAGGAGATTACGTTTAACGAACCGGTGGAACAGTTGTTGTATTTGGTCTCTGAGCGTCTGCAACAGTTGGAACTGAACCGGGAGGTGGAGCATTTTGATGAATTGTTCCGGGTGATTGTCCAATCCAAGTGTATCCAGCATACGCAGTTGGTGAATACGGAGTTTGCCCGTTCGCTTTTGCCCTTTGACCTGCTGTCGGCGATGGTGCTGACAAAGGCGTTGCAGGAATATGGGCAGAATGAGCGGTCCTTGTTTTCTTTTATCGAATCGAACGATTATTTAAGTATACGCGATTTCGATGCGAGGAAAACGCCTTATTACACTTTAGCCAGTGTGTATGATTATTTGTTGCACGATTATTATTCGTATCTGACTACCCGCCATAATTCGCATTTCAACCAGTGGCAGGATATCCGGGATGCCGTTGAGCGTGCAGAGGGAGTGTTGACTGAAAACGTGGAAGGGGCTGTGCGGATTATCAAGTCTGTCGGGCTGTTGAATCTGTTTGTATCGGGTTCGGCAACCATTGATTTCGATTTCGTGACATCGTATGCCCGTTATGCTTTGAATATAGAACAACCGGAAGGGATTATTACGGCATTGGAGAAAAATAAAATCATTCTTTATGCCGGTTATGCCCGGAAGTACCGCATCTTTAAAGGCACGGATGTGGATATACCTGCGGCCATCCGGGACGCGGAAGTTCCTCCCAATGTGGATGTCGTGGGCTATTTGAACGAATATTTCGATTTATATCCCCTCCAGGCCAAAGAATATTTTTATGAGAGAGGCACGGCCCGTTTTTTTGTGTTTAAACTGACCGATGCGCCTTGGCAGGATGTGCAGGAAATAGAGGGTGATGGCGTGATTAATCTGATTTTTAGCGACACCTTGACGGAGGCGGAATTGCAAAAGGTCTCTGCTGCTTGCAGAGAAGCTGTTTTGTTTTGTTACTATAAAAACACGAAGGCTATCCGCGAACTGTTGACGTTGTTATTGAAAATCGAGACGGCGCGGAAAACCTATTTCGATGACAAGGTGGCGGTAAAAGAGTTTGAGGAACAGATATTCCACTACCGGCAGGAACTGAATAGTTGCGTGAAAGACAGCCTGTTTCGGGGAGACCCGGATTTGTTGTGGTATTATCGGGGGGATAGGGTTGTTTTGGAAGGCCACAAGGCATTGAATCGCTTGCTGACCCGGATAGCGACGGAGGTATATTCCCATACGCCTGTTTTTAAAAACGAGTCGGTGAACAAAAGCCGTTTGTCTTCGCAGATGTCTTCGGCGCGGAAAGTGTTTTTAAAAATGCTGGTGAGTCATACCGGGGAGAAAGATTTAGGCATTGAAAAATTTCCGCCGGAAAAAAGTATTTACCGCTCATTGTTACTCCGCACGGGGATGCACTATGAACGGGAAGGAAGGTATTATTTGGACAGGCCGACAGTGGCATTGAACGGGTTGTGGGAGTATTGCGAAGAGTTTGTCGGGCGTTCCAAATTACAACGGCTCAATTTATCCATTTTGGTGAATGAGTTGAAGCGTCGGCCCTGGGGATTGAAACAAGGGTTTATCGATATTTGGCTGCCGTTGTTTGTGTACATCAGCCGGAATCAGTTTGCCTTGTTTGACGAAAATGGTTATATCCCGGACATCAACCACGAAACCCTGGAATTGCTGAGTAAATACCCGGGCTATTTTGAGATAAAAGGAATCGACGTTTCCGGTCCCCGGCAGGAATTGTTTAATGCTTACCGGGCGTTTTTGAACATGGAAGATTCGGACCGGATGGACAGTGCTGCTTTTATTGAGGCCATCCGCCCTTTCCTGACGTTTTACCGGCGGTTGAATAAATATTCGTGTACGACGAACCGGATTTCTAAGAAAGCCCAGAAGTTAAGGGAGGCTATTGCCAAATCGACGGAGCCGGAAAAAACATTTTTCGAGGATATGCCGGAGGCTTTGGGGTATGATTCCGTTCAATTGTGCAGTTGTAGTGAACGGATTGATACTTATCTGGAAGATTTGGAAAAGTCCATCGCCGAGATACGGTTGGGCTATGATAGTTTGATAGACCGGATTGAAAATTTTATGCTCGGAGAGGTGCTGGGTGAAACATTGAAATTCCCGGCTTATAAAATAAAATTCCAGGAACGCTACAAGCATTTGAAAGTACACATGCTCCAGCCGAGACAGAAGACTTTTTACATGCGCCTGATGTTGGATTTGAATGAAAGGAATGCTTGGGTGAACGGTTTTTGCCAGCCGCTATTGGGTGTTTCCTTGGAAGAACTGCACGATGAAGACGAGGCTAAGTTATATACGGTTTTGAAAGAGGCTTTCCACGAATTGGATGAATTGAATGTGTTGAGCCTGGAGGATGTGGATGCCACAAAAGAAGATGTCTTGAATATCGAAATTTCGACGTTTGCCGAAGGAACACAGAAAAAGACATTGAGATTACGGAATAATGCCGTAAATTTGAATATAGAGCAAGAGATTAAGAGTAAATTGCCGGCGGAGGACCGCAATCTCCGCATTGCTTTGCTGGTGAAATTATTGCAGGAGGAGTTAAAAAATGGCTGAGAAAGTAAGACATTTACTGGGCATTTCGGGGGGCAAGGATAGCGCGGCTTTGGCCATCTATCTGCATGACTGTTATCCGTCGCTGGATATTGAGTATTATTTTTGTGACACCGGAAAAGAACTCAAGGAGACATTAGAACTGGTAAAGCGGATAGAGGGGTATTTGGGAAAAGAGATAAAGCGGCTGGGGGCTGTAGAGAATGAGCATTTCGAACCTTTCGATTATTTTTTGAAGTCGGTCGGGAATTATCTTCCCTCGGTGCAGGCACGTTGGTGTACGCAGAAACTGAAACTCGAACCGTTTGAAGATTATGTGAAGGATTCGCCTTGCATCTCTTATGTGGGCATCCGGGGGGATGAGGACCGGGAAGGCTATATTTCGACGAAGCCGAACATCCAGACGATTTTCCCTTTCCGACGGAACATTTGGAGTATTGAAATTCTGACTTCTTTTTTCCAGAATGAGAACATAGAGCAGATTGCCGGGTTGTACGACTTGCATGCTCCCCGGGAAATCGTGGAAAAGGCATTGGAGATTGTCCGAACGCCCAAGACTATGCGCTACACCGTATCCAAAAAGATGAAAGCCTTGCACCAGTTGAGTGTGAGGGTTTTTAACCGGGTGGTCTTTGAATTCCTGAAAGGCACGGACAAACCGGTGGCCCTTTTGGAAGATTTTCCCTTACTGGATAATGAAGACAATCTGGTGCGGGACGATATTTTCGCTTTGTTAGAGAATAGCGGCGTGGGTGTGCCCGAATATTATAAGAAAATACCTTTTACGGTCGACGGGCTGACAGGCGAGTATGCCCGTAGCCGTTCCGGTTGTTATTTTTGTTTTTTCCAGCAGCGCATCGAATGGATTTGGCTGTACGAACAGCATCCTGACCTCTTTAAAAAGGCTGCCGAATATGAAAAAGACGGCTATACCTGGATTCAGGGCGAACGCCTGGAGGATTTGATTCGTCCCGAACGCATCCGGCAAATCAAATTGGATGCTATCCGGCGGAACGAGCAGAGAGCCAACAAACGCTCACCCTATCTGGTGGATTTGTTGGAAGATGCCGAGGGGAATGTTTGTGCGAATTGTTTTATATAATATATATATAATTATGGCTGAAATAGGTTTAAATATTGATGCAGGAAGACTATTGTTTGGTCTTAGTCGGATTGGTTATACGACTTCCTCTGCGATTTGTGATATTATTGATAATTCAATAAGAGCCGGGGCTCGTAATATTAATCTAAGGATTAAAAAAGACAAGGAAAATCTAAGTGATGCAAAGAAAAATAATGTTCGGGAGTATGTAATTGTAGACGATGGATGCGGAATGTCTGAGGAAGGAATCAAGAATGCGTTAACTTTAGGGGCTGCTGACGAAGATTACGAGGCTTTTTCTTTATCTAAATTCGGTTTGGGATTAAAATCTGCTGCCTTTTCCCAATGTGATTTATTGAAAGTAATTTCTTCAGACGGGACAAATGAATTTATAAAGTATCAAGTTTCATTACCTGAAGTTATAGAACGCAAAAATTATTTTGCGACAAAAGTTGAATTGGAGGAAGACGACAAGGAGTTGATTGGAGAGTTTTTACCTGATGGAAAAGGGACTATTATAAAATTGAGTGAAGTAAGAAAAGTTAATCATCCTAGTGTAAAAAAAACATTTCATGAATTGAAGCAAAAAATAGGTATTATTTATTACTATTTTTTAAAAGATGGTCTATCTATTAAAGTTTGTGATGAGAACATGCCGGCTATTGATCCTTTGTTTGTGGAAGAAGCCAATCAGAATGGTAATTTAGATGAAAATTCTTGGAATGGTCAGGAAGTTAGGTGGATTGAAAAGGAAAAAGAATTAGTTTTCGATCCAGATGAAGGTATCAAATGTAAAATTGAAATTACTCAATTACCTTATCCTCCTATTTATAAGCTCCTTAATCCGGGTGAATCTAAAGATGCAGAAATTCGCGAACGATATATGATAGGTGCTAGAAATTATGGTTTTTATGTGTATCGAAATAAACGTTTAATAGCTTGGGCTGATTCTTTAGACGGGATTATTCCTCTAGACCAGGATTACTATGCGTTTCGGGGGCGGATTTTTATTGATGATAGTGCTGATGATTATTTCAATATCGATGTAAAAAAATCAACTTTGGCATTATCGGATGATGCTTTTAGAATAATAAGTGATTTTGCCCAGGAAGGGAAGAACAAGAGCCGTACAGCTTGGAAGAATGCTGGACGGAAAGTAAAGGAACTTGCAAATAAAGAGCCTAATGAAGTGGCGAATAATATAGTTGCTGAGTTTGAGCAAATGGAAACTTTACCTGGAGATGAAGATATACAGGAAAGTGTACGGCAGGAAAGGGATAAGGCTTTGAGTGAGGAAATGAAAGAAAAAGCCCGTCAAATGACTATCCAGCATTTGCAAGATAATGGTAAAGAAGATGTTGATCCGGCAAATCTGTCAAAGGAAGATATTTTAAATGCTATAAAAGGAAGCAAAAACCCGAGTATAAATAAGATATTCAGAGTTCCTTCTGTATTAGATAATTTATTGTGGGAGCCTTATTATGATACGGATTTGGGAAATTGTGTCCGTGTCAATAAATTTCATCGTTTTGGAAGATATATTTTTGAAGAAAATGTTAATAATAAGGATCTTCAAATTATTTTTGAATTAATGTTGTTACAATTTGCAGAAGCAGAAATTCACGCTCGTAAAAATGCTCCTCCCAAATATAAGTATGAAGATATAGAACTTTTAATTACGGAGTACAGAAGAATTGTTTCGGAATTTTTAGCAAATATGTGTCGGCGTTTAGATGGGCAATTACCTCCATTTAAAAATGATAGTGATATATGATTGAAACTCATATTTCTAATATTTTTGTTGGAAAAGATAGAGCTTATATTTATATCTGGTACTCTATTGGGTATAAGGTGATATATGTCGGTATGACGAATAGCCGGTTGGGAACTTTAGGCCGTGCTTTTCAGCATTTATGTAGTGATGGGACTTTGAGGACGAATTTTGAACGAGAGCTGGGATTTGGTATTGATGATACAGATGACTTTAGACTCTTTTCTTTTTTGTTGCCTCAGGAGAAAATTTTTACTTCTGTTGAACGTTCTTATAGAGAAGCTGTTGAATATTTGATTCAGAAACAATTAATAGAACGTCAAAGTATTACTAATATTTATTACAAAATTATTTCTTGGGTCAGAGACAGTCCTCGTTCATCTAATTCCTATGTTAGAAGTATTGCAACCGAAATTGTTGAAACATTTATTGAAAGGTTAGAAAAAATTGCAGAGAATAACCAAACGTAGCTATAAAATACTTTGGTATAGATATTTTACATAGGAATTGTTTGTATTCCAAAGAGGTGTATTTCTTGAAATAAACAGAGTTGAAAGAAGAATATGTAATATTTTAGTATGGGACAGTTTAAGGATATAACAATCAAAAATGTTATAGAAGAGCTAAATCAAAGTTACTTTTTGCCTGATATCCAACGGGAATATGTATGGCTCAATAAGGCTAATGAAAAGAAGATTGAGCAATTGTTTGATTCTATTTTAAGGAATTATCCTATTGGTTCGTTTTTGTTTTGGAAATTAAAGAAAACGGACATTGAAACCAACCGTGATGCTAGAGAAATCTCAGACAAGTTGAATTTTCAACTTTATAAGTTCATTGAGAAGTACGATGTAAGAGATATACATAACGAGAAGATAGATATTGAGCAGGTTAATTCTAATGATTTGACCATAGTTCTTGATGGACAGCAACGACTGACTTCGTTGTATATCGGGCTTAAGGGGTCGAGGACGTTGAAAAAGCCTAAAGCATGGTGGGATAACCCTACTGCATTTGAAGAAAAACGTCTTTACATAAATCTTCGGTATCAGCCAACGGAAGAAAATCCTGATGATAATTATCAGTTTGAATTTTTGAATCTGTCGAATATACCACCTATTGACGAAAGCAATTTTTGGTTTAAAGTAGGAGATATCCTTTGCATAGAAAGTCTGTTTGGGTATGCAAGGGAAAAAAATCTTTTAGATAAGGAAATGGCCATTTTGGAAAAACTTAAAAATGCTTTCTGTACCTGGAATTTGATTTCTTATTTTGAAGAAACTGAAAAGAACTTGGATAAGGTATTGAAAATATTTATTCGCGTGAATAGCGGAGGAACACAATTGTCTTATTCAGATTTGTTGATGTCCATATTGACGGCTAATTTTTCTTCAGATATTAGAGATTTGATGAATAAATTAGTGGACAGTCTGGCAGAAAAAGGCTTTGCTGCAATGGGGCGTGATCAGGTATTGAAAACATGTTTGCTTCTTACGGAGTGTAATCATATATTTCAACTTAAAAATTTTAGCAAGGGAAACATTCATAAGATTGAGGAAAATTGGTCAAAAATTACTGATAGCATTTATGATGCTATACATTTGGCGCAGGATTTCGGATATGCGAATCAACTATCGTCAGGCTATATTATTTCCGTATTAGCTTTTTATATGTTCAGAAAAAGTATTCGATATACACAGGTCTGTCCTGAGGATAGAGAGGAAATGTGGAAGTTTGTGCGTAATGCTCAAATAACAAGTTTCTTCACAACCTCCTTGGATACGAAGTTGAGTTATGTTTCAAATGTATTGAAGGGGGCAAGTACTTTTAAAGAGTTTAATGAAAAGATGTATGATAACAGATATTTAAGGATTACATCTGATGATATAGAGCAAATGATGGCATTGGAGTATGGGAATCCTGCTATTTTGCCACTCCTTCAATTATTATATCCTAATCTGGATTATAAAAATTCAGTTTTTCATATTGACCATATTTATCCCAAATCCAAGTTTATAGCTAAAAATGAAAAGCTGCCGGAAATTTTCAGAGAAAGAAAGAATTGTTTATTTAACCTGCAATTATTAGAGGGAAGGGAAAATAATGCCAAAAGAAGTAAAGACCCTGAGATATGGTTAGAAGAAGGGTATAATGCTGAAGAAATTAGAGAATATAAATGTAAAAATTATATTCCTGAAAATCTTAAGTTGGATTGGGAAAATATATCACAATTTGAAGAAGCGAGAAGTAAAATGATTGCTAATCGGCTGAGAGAGGTGTTTAATTAGCCTTTTCGTAGATTGATTAATACATAGAACGCCGGGCTTTTGGGTCAGGAGGTGGAATTGAACTCACCTTACAAAAATAAAAAATCAACATTTACTATAACACTTTAGTTAAGAAAAATAAAACTCTCCATGCTCCCGGACCTCGCAAAACGATAGCTCTCCTTGATTTCTGTGGGGGAAAAAGCGGAATAGCATTTAAAAATATTAATTTTGTATCATTTCATTAATCTGGTTTAAACTGCGGACATCCGCACGGCAGCCGGCGGATGGCCGGCGGCATTTCCGTCGTCGGGCGTTTTGGCGGAGGTGGTTGCGGGCTTGAGTTCACCGGCACGGAATATCCGGAATACATCAGGGGTCTTGTCCGGCAGGCAATAAAACAAAGATAGCGGAAGAGTCGGGCTGCATAACATAAAGGTGCCGGAACCGGCACCTTTTTTCGTGGGGAAGGCTAAGGTTGGGCTTGCACCGGGGCGGATATGGTGCGGATGTGGTGCGGTATTCCTGCGGCGGTGACCGGAGGAGTACCGCACGTATACCGCAGCAATACCGCAGGAGTACCGGAGGAACACCGCACCTGTAGGGGCCAATCCCCGGCGGAACCCTGCCTCCGGCGGGCCTGTTCCGGGGGGAGAGGCCGGAACCTGAAAAAGGACGAACGACATTCAAGATATAACCAAAGCCAGGGAGGAAGTATGATTTTGAAAGCATTTGACAACTATGTGACCGGCCTCATGTATGCCGATATATTTTTCCCGTCCGGGCGGGGAAGCACAGCCTGCGTGTTTAACACATTCAGGAGTAGGAAACAATACATCGGCGCGTGGTTGCAGCTTTCGCGGCTGATGGCGGTGGAATTGGGCAAAATCAGCCTCGGTGCGCAGGAACGGCAGAGCGTTTTTTTCCGGCTCCAGCAGGTGGGCAAACTCTTTATCTGCGAGGGGCAGGAGGTCGTGTCGCACAGCCACCTGCTGGTGCATCGCGGAGGCATGCCCGTGCATGTCGCCACCCTCGACGGGCACGAGCAAATGCTCCTCCGCTCTTTTCTCCGCATACAATACACGGCGTGGCTGGAATTGTGCGAGCTTTGCAACTCCGTGCTCTCCTTCTACCAGGGAAATTATGTGTGGCAGGGGAATGTGCTGGAACTGCTTGAGCTGGGCGATGCACTGTGGGTGACGGGGCGGGTGTCCCCGCAAGACGGCGAAAAAAGCAAACGGCAATACCTGCGGCGGTTGCTTGCGCTGTTCCGTTTTCCGGTGCCCGACCAGCCTTGCCGCCGGCTGGGGGAACTGACCGGAAGGGTGCGGCCCGACACCTTTGTGACCTGGCTGCACCAAAAATACCGGGATTACTGGCACAAACGCGAACGCTGAAACTGTCCGGTTTTGCCTTTTTCCCCCTGTTTCTTTCCTCCGTTATGTTAACTTCCTGTCGGATGTGGCTGTGCATCCGGCTGTGGACCAGTGTCTTGTGAAAAATTTTGTTTTTTCCCCGTCATCCGGACAGGAGTATGGGGCGGAGCCTGCCGCGTTGCCCTACCTTAGCCTCCATGAAAATCATCCCGGGAGATTCAGTGACTCATTAAAAACAAAATGTTATGAAATTACTCTCAAACTTAATCGGTGAAATCGGGGCGGTGGTGAACACCCTCTCGGTTTCGTCCAAAGAAAAAAAACAGATTGAGGCCGATTTGATAGCGGCCATAGCCCGCCAGGAAGAAGAACTCCGCCGCAGCCAGGCCGCCATCATCGGGGCCGAGGCACAGGGCAACTGGTTGCAGCGTTCGTGGCGTCCCCTCATCATGCTGGTCTTTGCCGCCATCGTACTCGTGGGCACTTTTTTCAACCTGCCCATCCTCGACGACACCTCCCGTTTCTGGGACCTGTTGGAAATCGGTATCGGCGGGTATGTCATTGGCCGGAGTGCCGAGAAGGTGGCCGACCGCCTGAAAGGAGGCCGCAAATGAAAATCGTGGAACATTGGCTGGAGGGTCCGGATACGGAACGCCTCCGGTGTACGAAAAACAGCCGCCGGATGGAGGTCGCCGATACGATTGTGCTTCATGCGACGGAGGGGGCGAATGCTATGTCGTCGGCCTGTTATCTGGCGCGCCGCGACACCTCCGTGTCGGCCCATCTGGTGGTGGGACGCCGGGGACACGTGATACAGTTGCTCCCCTTCAACGTCGAGGCATGGCATGCCGGGGAGAGCGAACATGCCGGGCGGAAGGGGCTGAATGCCTGTTCCGTAGGCATCGAAATTGACAATGCCGGACGGCTCCACCGCCGGGGCGACCGCTTTTTCTCGTGGTTCAACCGCGAGTATATGCCCGATGAGGTGTTTACCACCGTCGAAAACGGACGTGCCGCCTACTACCACCGTTTTACGCGCGAACAGACGGACCGGGTGGCGGAAATCTGCCGCCTGCTCAAGGCGCGCTACCTCATGCACTGGTTGGTGCGCCATTCCGACATCACCCGCCGCAAGTCGGACCCCGGACCCGCTTTCCCCTTTGAGGAAGTGAGGCGGCAGGCGGGGTTCTGACGGAGATAAAAGATTGTGTAACCATTCAAAATCTACGATTATGGTACGTGTTAAAAACAACCTCTTCACCCGTTTGCAGGGCAAAGTGGACGATGTGGTTTTCTTTACCCGCTGGGGACGGCTGTATGCCCGCAAAGCCGCCGTCAAAACCGCCAGGCCGCAGACCCCTTTGCAGCAGTTACAGCGCAACCGGATGAGCGACGCGGTGACGTTCTACGGGATTATCCGCACCACGTTTCTGGCGGCAGGCTGGCGCGAAGCGGCGAGAGAGAAGCCGTACAGTTGCATGAATCTGTTCATTCAGAGGAATATCGGGGGATTTGACGGCAACGGGCAGGTCACCGATTACTCCCGCCTGCATTTCACGGCCGGGCCGTTGCCCGTGTGCGACGCTCCGGAAGCGGTTTACGATGCCGGGGAGGGGGTGGTGTGGCTGAGCTGGCAGAACCGCACGCCCCTGGGCCGGGCGAGGCTGGACGACCGCCTGGTGGCGGTCGTGGTGAACGGCGGCGGGGAATTTGCGGTCTTTGCGCCTCCGCAATTGCAGTGCCTGCGCGGGGAAGGTATCGCCGTAGTGCCCCTGGCCGCCCCGGAAAATCCGCCCCGCTGGGTGTATGTGGCCTTCGTCGATGAGGCCGGGAAAATATTTTCGGACGACGTGGCGTGTCCGCTCAACTGATAAAACTCAACCGGGGAGTATAGCCCGTTCAACCGTTGTCTGACAAGTGCAGGCGACCTGCGAAGATTTCCGTAGTGGAATCACCGGAACCGGATAAATAACATTTAAAACCGATGAATTATGGCAATTTTCAGATCTTTTTTGTTGGGTGACGTGAAAAAATCAGTAGCCAACCTGACGATGTACATTGCAAAAGGCGTGAGTATTGTAAGGAGCAAACCCCTCAACGTTCACAACCCCCGCACGGAAAAACAGCAGGTGCAGAGGGCCAGGATGAAAACCCTTGTCCGCCTGGTGAGCGGTTTCGGACCGGCCCTCTCCGTGGGCTATCCGCCGGCAACGGGGTTGGTGAGCCCGAACAACCGTTTTGTGCAGGACAATATGGCTGCCGTCACCGTGGACGATGATTTCAAGGTTAGCGTGGATTATTCCAAAATTGTATGCACCGCAGCCCGGCGGCTGAAAACGCCGAAAGTGGCGGTCACTTACGACACGGAGGGGAAACGCTTTGTGTTTACCCAGGGCGTGCAGGAGCAGACGCCTACCTGTCACCCGGCAGACGTGGCCTGGGTTGTGGTGTATGAAAAGGTGCAGCAGGAGGCCGAAGTCTACGAACTCCGCACCCGCAGGGAAGGCGGGGAGTTGGCGAAAGAACTGCCGGAGGACTGGGGTATCGGTAACTGCGAGTTTTACGCCTTTGCCCGCAACGCCGACGGCACAAGGGTTTCGCGCACCGTCTATCTGTCGTTGTCCACCCTTTAATCCCCACCCGCTATGAACCGTATGATGCATTTTTGTATGGGCTGGCTGTCCACGCTTGGCATTTCCAACCTGCTGGACGGCGTGGGCATGGAATTTTGGTGGGACCACCTGCTCAGCCTCCTCGGTGGCATTTGCAGCACCCTCCTCATCGCCTGGCTCCGTTGGCACTGGGAACGCCCCCGCCGCGACCGCGACCGGCAGTGAGCCTCACCGGACCCGATTGTCTGACCCTCCCCGGCTGTCACAGGCCGGGGAAAATTTTGACACATGGGGACGGGGCATTTGTGTCATGACGCAAAAGCCCCGTCCCCTTGAGTCATTCCGGCGGGCGGTTCAGAAACTCCCCTAATTTCCGGTAGACGGCCACAAACTCACCGAACGACATTTCCGGGGAATGGATTTCATTCACGTCAATGCTGTACTCCGTCTCCGTTTCCCCGCTTTCTTCCTGACAAATGCGCTTGCTTATCCACGGGACGGAGCGGAACGCGGGCTGACGGCTGTCCTCCCTGATGGAAAAGGCGATGCCGGACGGGGAGGTTTCGGGGTGGTCAGCCATGTCCCAACGGACTTCCTGCCCGCCGTTCTCGCCATATACCCGCAGAAAAGCGGAGATGGCATCGGCTATGCGTTGCAACTGTCCGGCAGACATCCAGTCAAAATCCGCGTCGATATTGTCAAGGCTGTAACTGACGAAAAACTCGTCCCGGTCGGCATACAAACCGACGTGCTTGCTGATGCTGACGCCGTGTTCCTCATACTTTTTTATCTGGCACCGGAAAGGGGCCTTTTCCCGTTCGATAAACCGTCCCATCACCCGGTGGAGTTCTTCTATCTGGGGATACAATATCCCGTAAATTTCTCCCTCGCCGATGGTCAGGCAGTATCTTGTGCCTTCGGACTCCGCCTGTCCCTCCTCTTCCTTGTGCTTCCGCTCCGTTTCCTGCTCATAGTCAGACAGCCGCTTTAACTCCTTTTCCTGCGTGCGGAAAAAAGTCTGCATCCTTTGGGTAAGCTCATTACACTCCGAGAGCTGGCAGGCCGAAGCGGTAAAACCGTTCAGGGTGTCAATCAGTTGGCGGGCTTCCTCCTTGCCCGGTTTGGCATAGGCAAGATACCACGCGCAGGCCTTTTGCAGGATTCCGCAGTTGGCAAGCCACGGACGCTCGAAAGAGACGAAAAGGCGGCTTAAACGATGGAAATTGTCGCGAAGCGTCTCCAGTGGTTTCGGGGCAGTCATGTCGGCGGCATACTTCCTCAGGCTCTTTTCCAGTTGGCGGAAAAAGGCGGATTCCGAAGGTATGAGGGTAAACTCCCGTTCTTTCTTTTGCCCGTCCTGTGCCCCCGTTGTTGAAAGGGGACGTTTTTCAGTGCCTTCCATTACCTGCCTCCTTCCTGATGAATGGTTTGTGATTCGGCAGAGGGCGGGGGGAGCAGGCATTCGATTTCCTGTATCATGCGCCGCTGGTACCTGAGAAAAAGGGAGGCTAAGCCCCGGTAGCGGCTGAGCTTAAACTGGAAATCGGCCCAGTTGCTCCATGCTTCGATGACTTGCTGCCGCTCCTTCCGGGGGATATAATCTTCTGTAAGGTATGAAAAACAGGCTTTTTGGAGGACGGGCATCCCTTCCACCCACGACTGCTCCAGAAAAGTCAGCATGTCGGCAAACCGTTCGGCGCGGCGTTTGAAACTGATTAACCACGCATCGTCGGACAATTGGGCCGTAGCATTGGGGTTCAGTAATAACTGGTGGTGAAAGTAATGTTTCCTTACCTCGGCATTTCTACAGCCTGAGGGGTGGTTGGTTTCTTGCGGGGCGTTGAAAACAACGGCATTTGTGTTCTCTTGTTGGTTCATGTTTAGTCAATTAAATGGGTTAATCACTTTGATTCAGTTGTAAGCATGACATAAACACGAAAAGGCGTGAAATATTTCATCTATTTCGTAACCTCAAGGCATCGCCAAACGCCTACCACCTACGAATAGAATCCATAGTCCACGCCCAT